>Ga0272447_1000066_pt1 | contig 71641 bp, 64 predicted proteins | sample YNPCB0133_FD_194589 | JGI IMG/M metagenome (GOLD analysis project Ga0272447, IMG submission 194589) | Hot spring microbial mat communities from Yellowstone National Park, WY, United States - YNP-CB-013-3 | ecosystem: Environmental > Aquatic > Thermal springs > Hot (42-90C) > Sediment | place...
CCAGGCGTGCTTGTCGCGCACACGCACGTTGCGGATGATTTGGGGATATTTCTCCATCACGTGGGATAGCTCCGAAAGCGACTTCCCCGTGTGCTGCATCAGCGCAAGCACCTGCAAGGCGGTAAGTAAGCCGTCGCCAGTGGTCGTGTACTCCGCGAAGATGATGTGCCCCGATTGCTCGCCGCCTAGCACGGCATCCAGTTCACGCATCCGCTCGGCCACGTAGCGGTCGCCCACTTTCGTGCGTTCCATGCGGACACCGTGCCGTTTCATCGCCTCCTCCAGTCCCAAGTTGCTCATGATGGTTGCAACCAGCACATTGTTGCGAAGGCGTCCTGCTTGCTTCAGGTACACAGCGCTCATCGCCATAATGTGGTCACCATCTATCTCGTTGCCGTATTCATCGCTCATGATGACCCTATCGGCATCGCCATCGAACGAGAGACCAACATCCGCCCGTTGCTCCCGAACGGTCTGGCGCATGCTATGGGTGTGCAGCGAACCACACCCGGCGTTAATGTTCACACCGTCAGGAGTGCAGTGGATAGGCACGACCTCTGCCCCCAACTGCGACAACACTCGCGGCGCGATGCTGTAGGCAGCTCCGTTGGCGGCGTCCACAACGATGCGCATCCCTTTCAACGAACAGCCCGCGCTGGCGATGACGTGAGCAATGTACCGCTCGAGGAGCTCGTTGTCGCGTTGCACGTTGCCGATGCGTTCGCGACAGGCTCGGGGAATACTTTCCCACTCTGGTATCAGCTTCTCGATATGGCATTCCAGGTCGTCGGGCAGTTTGCACCCTTCTGTGCTGAAGAACTTGATGCCGTTGTCTTCGAAGGGGTTATGAGAGGCGGAGATCACCGCCCCAGCGTCCACCGAAGAATGCCGAGTGCAATACGCCACTGTCGGGGTCGGCACGATGCCCAGCAGAATGACCTTAGCCCCTGCAGAACACAGTCCTGCCACTAGCGCCGCCTCGAGCATGTCTCCTGATAAACGAGTATCACGCCCCACTAAAACCTGTGGGGCGTGATTGCCATTAGCGAGAACAGCGGCGGCTGCCATGCCCAGCTTCATCGCCAAATCAGGGGTTAAATCGCGGTTGGCAACGCCGCGTACCCCATCGGTTCCGAAAAGCGCTCCCATCAGTTCTTTACCACCTTCACTCGGCTGGGTCGCAACACCCGCGATTGTATCATGTAACCGCGTTCCACCTCCTCCAGTACCATCTCATCGGGATGGTCGGGACTTTCCACGCGCTGCACCGCCTCGTGGAAATTGGGGTCAAAGGGCTTGCCAACCGCCTCGATGGGCTGCACCCCCGCCTCCCGAAGCAGTGATTGCAACTGTCTATATGTTAGTTGCACGCCTTCCATCAATTTCTCAAAGGATTGGCTTTCCTCTGCTGCCTGAAGGGCGCGCTCGAAGTTGTCCATCACCCGCAATAGGCTTCGCAGAAACTCTTCGAGCGCGATGCGGCGGATCTCTTCCATCTCTTGGCGTGTCCGACGGCGGTAGTTATCGAAATCCGCCAGCACGCGCAAAAGGCTATCATGCTTTTCCGCGAGCTGTTGGCGCAACTGTGCGTTCTCCTCTTCCAACGCCAATACGCGCGCTTGCCATTCGGCGGCGCCAACCGCCTCTGTCTCACCTGTTGGCTCGGCGGGTATCTCAACCGGAGTTGCCGCCGCTTCCTCCACAGGCACCTCTGGCTGCTCGTCGTTTTGGTGCTTTTTCCGCCTCATACGGTTTTTCTCCATCTCGACCATTTAGGATTACGAACTGACACTGAGTTGGGTTAGAACACGCGATAGTGCGTTAGCAATGTATTCCACGGCGGCAGTAGCCACCTCGTAGTGCATCCGCGTCGGTCCCAAAACCGACACCGTTCCTGCAATGCGGTTCCCGATGCGATACGACGAGGCTACAAAACTACAGTACCGCATCTCCGGCAACGGGTTCTCTTCACCGATGATGACCTGTACCCTGCCAGTGGAACCAAGCCGCTGCAGCATGCGCATCAGCATCTGCGGCTGTTCAAGTAACGAAATCACAGGATACAACCGCTCCGCTTGGCGAAACTCTGGCTGTTCCAGAATATGCTGTAGCCCCTCCAGATATACCTCCTGCTCGCCCAGCGTCTGTACGCAGTCCTGCGCCGCCTGTTCCACTAGCCGCCAGACCGGTTCCAGCTCCACAAGGTCGGGGGGGAGCATCGATGGCTCGACGTTCAGCAGCTCCCGCACCGCACGACCCACATAGCGTTCCTGCAGCGTCCTCTCCAACACTGCCATTTCGTGGTCGTCTAGCCGCTGGGGAACGGGGATTATCCGATGCTCTACCTGCCCGCTGCTAGCAACGACGATCAGTAACAGCTTTCGAGGCGCAGGCTGTGACAAGAGGGTCTGGCGTACTACAACCACGTCGGTTTCTGGCGCGGTCGCCATCGAGGCGTAGTGGGTGGACTCGGCGAGCAAGCGACAGGTAGTTTGTAAAAGCCTCTCCACCTCCCCCGCCTCTGGGTTTGTCGGGGAAAAGAACCCAGTTTGACGCGGCGATAACAACGTGCTGGGCGGGACAGGTTTCATCAGATACTCCACATAATATCGGTATCCCAAATCCGAGGGGATGCGCCCAGCCGAGACATGCGGTTGGCGTAGATAGCCCATTTCCGCCATCTCCGCCATCTCGTTGCGTACGGTAGCAGAGCTAATGCGCAAGCCGTACCGCTCGACCACCGCCTCTGACCCTACTGGCTCGGCGGTCGCCACATAATCCTGAACGACCGCTTGCAAGATAAAGGCTTTTCGCGCATCCAGCCTCTGCATTTTTCTCCCCCTTATTTGAATATAGCCTTACAAAGGAGATTTTGTCAAGGTCGTTCCACCCTCGCCCACCCTTCATTGTGGCATAGCCCTGCGAGTTATCGAGGGGGAGCCCACAGCGGGGGAACACGCCCTGCAACGCAATGCATCACCTGGGGCAACCGAAGTGGTTGCCCCTGACGCGAACTAACGCCGAATCTCGTGCAATACCTCGCCAGCGGGCGACAACAGCTGCACGTGTAAAGGCATCTGACCCGCGGCGTGGGTGGAACAGCTGAGACAGGGGTCGAAGCATCGGATAACCGCCTCTACGCGATTTAGCATCCCCTCCTGGATGCGTTCACCCTTCACGAAGTGCTTTGCAGCTTGAAGGATACCTCGGTTCATGGCGAGGTTGTTGTGCCCAGTGGCGATGATGAGGTTTGCCCACGTAATAAGCCCATCCTTGTCGATGCGGTAATGGTGGATGAGCGTTCCACGCGGCGCCTCTGCCACACCGATACCCTCGCTTCGGTTCGGACCGGCCATCGCCTGCACGCGGGTATCCAAAATGTCTGGCTCATGGAGCAGCTGCTGAATGCGCTCCAAGCCATATAGTATCTCAACGAGACGGGCGTAGTGGTAGTGGAAGGAGCTTAGCACTGCCCCTCGTTCCAGCGTTCGGAACTCCGCCCACGCCTCGTCGGCGCGAGGGGTGCCACATCGGTCAATAATATTGAGACGAGCCAACGGACCGACACGGTAGACGCCCTCTGGATAGCCGATAGGCTTGTAGTATGGGAACTTGAGGTAGGTCCACGGCTCCACCGCCTCGCCGATGTAGTCCTGATAGTGGTCGGGGTCGATCTTGTCAGCGATGACGTTGCCTGCCGAGTCTACTACCCGCAACAGGCCGTCGTAGTGTTCCAAGGTGCCAGCCTCTGTAACCAGTCCGAGGAACAGTGATGGGAAGTTGGCGAAGGTTTGGATTTCCTCGCTGAACTGGTGGAGGATACCCTTAAACCACTCGATAGCCCGCTGCGTGATGTCCATTGCCTCTGGGATGCCCGCCAGCATCTGCTCACGCTTCTCTGCGCTAAGCGGCTGCGCGACGCCACCTGGCACCACCCACGATGGATGGATACGCTTGCCCGCGAGCCACTCGATAATCTGCTGCCCAAACTGCCGCAGGCGGATGCCGTCGCGTGCCAGCTGCGGGTTTGCCTGAATGACCCCGACGATGTTGCGTTGTGCTGGCTCCGCATCCATGCCGAGCAATAGGTCAGGTGAGGACAAGTGGAAAAAGCTCAGCGCGTGCGACTGAACCAGTTGGGCAAGGTTGAAGATGCGCCGCAGTTTCTCCGCAGTGTCGGGAATGCGCACCGCCAATAGCGCATCACACGCTTTGGCCGAAGCAATCAAGTGACTAACCGGACAGATGCCGCAGATGCGAGCGGTTATCGCCGGCATCTCACCGAAGCGTCGCCCCTCGCACAGCTTCTCGAAACCGCGGAACTGCGTGATGTGAATGCGCGCATCACGGACGATACCCTGCTCGTCAAGGTGAATAGTGATTTTGGCATGTCCCTCAATGCGCGTCACTGGGTCTATAGTAATCGTCTGTGCCATGATTTCCCTCCTTATGCGCCGAAGCGGGTTAACTTTGCCATATCCGGCATCCGGTCTGCCAGCAGGTCGCTCAGCGCCAGGTAGATGGTTTCCGCAGAGGGCGGGCAGCCCGGAATGAACACATCCACCTTCACGACCTCATGCACAGGGCGCACCCGTTCCAGCAATGCGGGAACCGTTCCGCGAGGCACCTGCGGATGCAGGGTGACGTTTTCCAGGTATGCCCTCTGCAGGACACCGTTGACGCCAAACGGGTTACGCATCGAGGGCACATTTCCTGTCACCGCGCAATCGCCGAACGCCACCAGGATTTTGGTGCGTTCGCGCACGGTTTTTATCTTGTGCAGGTCTTCTTCGCTACTAACTGCCCCTTCGACCAGAGTGATGTCTACGTCTTCAGGAAACTCTTTCAGGTCAACTAACGGGCTATATACGAGGTCTGCCTGCTGGAACAGGTCTATCAGCCGCTCATCCATGTCGAGGAACGACATGTGGCAACCAGAACAACCGTCCAGCCACACGGTAGCTATCCGCTTCCTGCTCATCGCCGTCCCTCCCGCATCATTGTGAGGTAAGGTAGAAACTGTCGTCTCTTTTGCCGCTCCCACACGGGCTTGCCCTTCTCGAATAGCGCACCAGTGGGACACACGTTGACACACTTCCCGCAGCTGGTGCAGCTTTCCGACTCGCCCCACGGTTGATTTAGGTCGGTAATAACTCTGCTATCTATGCCTCGCCCCATGACGTCCCAGGTGTGCGCGCCCTCGATCTCGTCGCACACCCGTACGCAGCGCGTGCATAAGATGCAACGGTTGTGGTCAGCCACGAAACGCTCGTGGCTGGCATCTACTGGCAGCCGCGGAAAGCGATAGGGTACATGCACGTGCGTCATACCCAGTATTTGCGCCATGCTCTGTAGTTCACAGTATCCGTTGACCACGCACACCGAGCAGATGTGATTGCGCTCCGAGAAGAGTAACTCCAGCACCATGCGGCGATACTTCTGCAGTCGCTCCGACTGCGTGTACACCTCCATCCCCTCCTCCACCCGCGTCACACATGCAGGTAGCAAGCGCGAGACGCCCTTGACTTCCACCAAGCAAAGGCGACAGGCCCCTATTGGCGTCAGCCCTTCTAGGTTGCACAGCGTGGGGATGAAGATGTTGTTTTGCCGGGCGACTTCCAGAATGGTTTCGTCTTCCCGACCGCTGACGTCGCGGTCGTCTATCTTCAGCGTTTTCACGCGAATTGGCTGATTCATCACAGCTCCTCCTGTTTAACGTATTTGACAGACCCCAGCAGGGCACTGCTTGTCCACGATGTGCGCGATGTATTCATCGCGGAAATACTGTAGTGTGCTCAGCACAGGGTTCGGCGCGGTTTGTCCCAGTCCGCACAAACTGGTGTATTTCACCATGTCGCACAGCTCCTCCAGCAGAGCGAGGTCATCCATGCTCGCCTCGCCCGAGGTGATCTTCTGTAGGAGGTGGTGCATCTGCGCCGTTCCCACACGGCAGGGAACACACTTGCCACACGACTCGGTGACGCAGAACTCCATGAAGAACTTCGCCACGTCCACCATGCAGGAGGTCTGGTCCATCACTATCATTCCTCCCGAGCCCATGATGGAACCAACCTTCACCAACGACTCGTAGTCCACCGGAATGTCGAGGTATTGCTCCGGTATGCATCCCCCTGAGGGACCGCCTGTCTGGACCGCTTTGAACTTTCCACCGTCGGGGATGCCTCCGCCGATGTCGAAGATAATCTCGCGCAGGGTGATCCCCAACGGCACCTCAATGAGACCAGTGTTTTTGACCCGCCCGGCGAGCGCGAACACCTTTGTGCCCTTGCTCTTCTCTGTGCCGATGTTCGCAAACCACTCACCGCCGCGGCGGATAATCGGCGGGACGTTGGCGAAGGTCTCTACGTTATTAATAAGAGTGGGATAGCCCCACAGCCCATACTCAGCGGGGTACGGTGGACGAGGACGCGGCTGCCCCCGTTTGCCTTCGATGGAGGCAATTAAGGCGGTTTCCTCGCCACAGACGAACGCACCAGCACCGAGACGGATATCGATGTGGAAACTGAACGTGGTGTTACAGATGTTGTTGCCCAGCAGCCCCATGCGCTCCGCTTGGCGTATTGCCGTGCGCAGCCGCTTGACCGCCAATGGATACTCTGCACGCACGTAAAGATACCCCTGACTGGCTCCCACCGCGTAGGCAGCTATCGCCATGCCCTCCAGTACGCGGTGCGGGTCGCTTTCCAGCACGCTCCGGTCCATGAACGCGCCCGGGTCGCCCTCGTCCGCGTTGCAGATGACGATTTTGCGCGAGCCACCCGCTTTGGCAACGGTGCTCCACTTCAAGCCAGTGGGGTATCCCGCTCCGCCACGACCACGCAACCCACTGCGGGTGATTTCGTCAATCACCTCCTGTGGCGTCATGTTCTCCAGCACATGCGCCAGCGCCATATAGCCGTCGCGAACGATGTAGTCTTCTATCTTCTCAGGGTCAATAACCCCGCTGTTTTCCAGCACGATTTTGAATTGCTTGGTGAAGAATGACATGTCCGAGGGACAAAGTAGCCGCTCCACCGGCTTATTGCCCAAACTCTGCACAATCGCTGGGGCGTCTGTCTCGGTGACGCTCTGATAGATCACCCCGTCTGGCTCCACCAGCATGAGCGGTCCCGCAGTACATAGGCCGAGGCACCCAACCCCCTTGACCTCACAATCCTGCTCGAGGCCACGCTGGGCGATTTCATTCTGCAAGGCGTCGCGCACCCTGTCACTGCCTGCAGACAGACACCCCGCAGCCATGCAGATTTTGATGCAGTGTTTCGGCTTTGGACGCTCTTCTCCATGCGACTCCGCCAGTTTGCGCAGCTCTTCAGGGCTCATTGGTCTGTCCACCTCCCGATTCGCTGTAGCGCCTCTTCGGGCGTAACCTTACCTACCACCTCTCCGTCGAACACCACTGCTGGCGCGAGGCCGCACGCACCGATACAGCGGGCGGTCAACAACGACAGCTTGCCATCGGCAGTGGTCTCACCGGGTTGCACACCATACTTCTCGGATACAGCCGCTACAATGTTGGGTGCCCCTTTGATGTAGCAGGCAGTTCCCATACATACCACGCAGGTATGCTCCCCTTGCGGCTTAAGGGTGAAAAAGTGATAGAAGGTAGCGGCTCCATACACCCGACTGAGCGGCAGCCGGAGCGCCTTTGCAACGTATCGCAACGCCTCGGTGTCCAGATACCCGAAGGTCTGCTGAACCGAGTGTAAAGTCTCAATCAACGCGTGTGAGTCGTAGCCATGTCGACGCATGGTGGCTTCCACAATCCGCCACCGTTTGTCGTCCGAAGGCGGAGACGGTTTTGTGAAATGCATGGTGTAACTTCCTCCAATATTGAGTATTTTGCTGCAGGGGGCACAGGAGGAACCCAGGTAGAGGCGTAAAAACCCCTCTCTATCACCAATCTATCCAAAACGGCGTTATTGCCGTGTACCTTTCCTCTGTGCAACCCCGTGCTGTACACAGCGCCGCGCTATCTCCTAAACGAGATAGCACTATGCTGCTAAGTTCTCACTATTTTGATATACTACATTTACCGATTACACTATACCACAAACGAACCGCGATTTGCAAGCGGCGAAGAAACTTCTCGTGGGGACATCAGCATGTCTTTCGCTTGACTGAAAGTCCCGACGCTTGACCCGACTTGCTCGAAAAGGTATAATCACTTTTAGTTTTACTAATCTTCTATTTCGGAGGAGCTTTTCCTGCATGGCACGTCGGAAACGGCTCGAAACCAACCATCAACGTGTACCAGTACCAACGCTTGAACGCATGGCTACCTATCTTCGGCTGCTCAGCGACCTCGAGGCGGCGAAGGTACATACGGTCTCTTCCCTGGAAATCGAGGAGCAAACGGGCATAAACGCGGCGCAGTTCCGAAAGGACCTCTCGTACTTCGGCGAGTTTGGGAAACCAGGCGTTGGTTACCGAGTGAGCGACCTGCACCAACGTATCGCACAGATTCTCAAGATACATCGCGAGCAGCCCATCTTGCTCGTCGGAGCGGGAAACCTCGGGTCGGCTCTAGTTGGTTATCCAGGCCTGCGGGAACAACGGTTTGTCATTGCAGCGGTATTCGATAACAATTATGCCAAAATCGGCAGAATGCTTTGGGACCATGAGATCCTCGATGTCAATCGGATGAAAGAGGTTAATCGACAGATTGGGGCACGTATTGGAATCATTGCTGTGCCGGCAGGTGCAGCACAAGAGGTCGCGGAGATGTTGGTGGATGCGGGAGTACGGGCCATCCTGAACTTCGCTCCGACCATTTTGCGAGTACCGCCCAGCGTGGTGGTGCGCAATGTCTCGTTCCTGCAGGAGCTGGCAGTATTGTCCTACTACATCGAGCAGGAAGAAGAGCCGCTCTCCTCACCAACTCCCGCCGCCAGTTCGACGCTTTAGCGTCTCTCAGCGGCACACCTCAAAAATTTCTCCAGGTAGCGATGGGGCATCGTATAATCCGCCTGCGCCAGCCCCATCTCTATCATTTTGCGATTGATAAAAAGGCGATTAGTCAGGTAGACATAGGCGGGCAACGGCAGTTCATTCCGCTTCAGTGCCTCCTCTACCCGCAAAATGACGCGCTTGTTCAAGACGTCGCGTCTCAGGTAATGGAGTGCGTCTGCCTCGCGTTCGGAGGGTACCCTAATCCCCAGTAATCGCACTAACGTCCTGTCTTCTAAGCACAGCGTCTGCGCGTCAATGACAGCGACCACCTTATACACAGGTTCCGCAAGGCGTCGCGCCGCCGCGTCACTGGTGATGGGTCGTAGGTCTTTTACGAAAGGAATATAGCCCTCTGGAGCAGGTACCGGAGGTAACTGCTCACGACGAAAAGCAACGCGCACGGGCGGCAGGTTGTCCCCTCCCAGTTTTTCGCGGATGATAGGCTCGAACTCGGCTTGAATCTCGTAACCGATGACTTGCCGACCTAGCTCCAGTGCTACCCGCGCTGTGGTGCCGCTACCGAGAAACGGGTCTAACACGGTCTCCCCGACGAAGGAGAACATCCGAATCAGGCGACGCGGCAGCTCCTCTGGAAACATCGCCTCGTGGTGCGCCTGCCTTGCCCCGCCGAACGCCCAGTGCCCACGGAAGTACTCCTTCCACTCGTCGCGGGTCAGCTCTGATGCTTGCTTGACGTCCGCAGGCACAGCTCGCTTGCGCCCACCGAGCTTGCGAAAAAGCAGGATGAACTCGTAATCCAGCTCCACGATGCCGTTGGGAGGGTAGGGAAAGGAGCCCATCACGACGCCGCCCCCTGTGGGGCGCATGGTAGTTTTCTTCTGCCAGATGATGGCGCCCACGTAGTCGAAGCCTGTCGTCTCACATTGCGCGATGATTTCCGCGTGCAGGGGTATCACCTTATAGCGACCGTATGCCACACTCCGCGCGAACTGGTCGCCGATGTTGATGCACAGTCGCCTTCCGGGCTGCAGCACGCGGTAACATTCGCGCCACACGCGGGAGAGGTCTATCAGGTATTCGTGCAGGCTCTGCCCGTAGCCGATTTGCCCCTCGCAGCCGTAGTCCTTGATGTGCCAGTAGGGCGGAGAGGTCACCACAAGATGCACGCTCTCGTCAGCAAGCTCCGCCATGTTGCGGCTATCGGCGAAGTAGAGGATAGCCCCAACTTTCACCTCAAAGACCCCCAGAGAATCACGAGTCTTCCCCCAATTTCTCCAGCATGCTCAGAAGAGCTCGTCTCAACTGGTGCAGACCTTTTGTGGCGATAGTCTATACAATTTGGAGGTCTACAACAAAATAGGCATGGATGGCAATGTTGCGAAAGCCGATTATACGATGCCATTCTATCTCTGTGTACCGCGCTCGCAAATCAGGCGGGATGTTACGAGCCGCCTCACCGATGACCTCCAGATTGCGAACCACTGCATCTATCACCATCTCGTTACTCTCGAACCGCTCATAGTCTAAGCCTGCCGTGAATCGCTCCACCTTCGATATAGCGTTGAGCATGTCGTGTAAGTAGAGGCGAATGTCTCGTTTAGACATAGATGATATCCTCACAGATGGACTTCCACAAGAGCGGCTTGCGACGGGCAGCACCTGCGGTGACCAGGTCTACTTTGACCCCCAGTAGACTCTCCAGGTACTCATGCAAATCGACGATTTCCCATCCTACTGGACGTTCCAGTTCGACCAGGATATCTAAGTCGCTGTTCGGTGATACGTCTCCTCGCGCGTAGGAGCCGAATACCCCAATTTGACAAACGCCAAAGCGGCGACGCAGCTCATCTCGGTAACATGCTAGAATCCGGCAAATGTCTTCCATACGAAGCATGTGAGCATCTTCCTCCATGGTGCGATACTCAGCTGCCGCTGTCTTCCACGTTTTGGGGCAGCGGTGACGCCGCTACTGGCTCTTTGACCTCCACCAGCTCGCCCCTACGCCATTTCTCGTATATCTCGATAGCCCAGCTCAGCGGCGGGCGGATACGGCAGTGCCCGTCCTGATTGTTCAACTCGTTGCAGAAGCCCTCATGTACGCAATGGGGAACCAGCATCCTTCCGAAGAAGGGACTGACCGCCATCACTTCCTTGCGTACCTTCTTGAACAGCTGACGAATCTCCCACTGCGCCAAAGTGCACAATCGCAATCCGCAGATGTGTATTAGCTCGCGCAGATTAACGGTCATGATGAGATTGGTCGTGACAGCCTGCGGGAACAGGAACCGGGCGTCTTCGGCAGGGATGCCGAGTTCAATCAGTTTCTGGTAGGCTTCGGCACACTTCAGGCGCAACTCTTCAAACACGGCGTGCGCTTCAGGGTTATCGGCAATAGTGTCGGGTTCCACGAAGATATCCGCGGTGTTCTTGAACTGCACATAGCGCTGCGACTGCTGGTCAAACGCGATGCCAATCCGATGGCGTACCAGCTGGTGACTCAGTGTGCGCGACACCCCCGAGATGGAAAAAGCGAACCAGATATGCTCGATGGTCGAGTGGTGTCCAGACGCCACGACCTTCGCAATCAGCTGTTCCATTTTTTCATCGGGCACCTTGCCATCTTGAATGCGCTCCCAGATTTGTTCGGGGCGCATCTCACTGTAACAGGTACGGCAGGCTAAATACACCAGCTGCCGGTAATACTGCTCGGCAATCTCTTTTGTCGGGAAGAGAAGCTTGACTTGCATATTGGTTTTGGGCATTGTCCATTACTCCGTTTCCGAGCTTTGAATCGTTTCTTCGATATCGAACCCCTTTTCACGCAGGCGTTGTTGGACGAAATTCGACGCTCTTTCCGCTAGGTCTACCGCCGATTGTGCCTCACGTTCGTTCACACCTCGACCCCTTCCCGAAGCGCATAATACGTCAGACAGCCTGTGTCCGTCTGCTGCTGTTCCACCACAGTCAGCGGTTGAATAAACACGTCGCCCCAAAAGTCGCTTCGCGCAAAGCGCAGGCGGATGTCATCTGCGATATCCCACAACTGAGACACGGGTAACTCTCTATCCACCACCACGAGAAAATCCCAGTCGCTATCGGCGCGGGCATCTCCCCGTGCGCGGCTGCTGAACAGGATGACCTTCACCACCCGACACCCCGCCTTCTCTACCTCCTCCGTGATGATGCACTTCGCACGCTGGAGCACCTTTGTTGTCTCGTTTTCGCATCGCATCAGAGCTGCAATCCCTCCCGCTGTAACTTGTCCAGCACGAAGGCTTTCACTTTTTCTGCAACGGTCACCGCTTCCTGCGCTTCCTCAATTGACGGAAAGAGTACATCGCCCGGATACCGAAAGGTGACGGCGAAATCGGTCAGATTCTGCGCTTTCAGGGCGTAAAGACCCTCGAACGAAGCGTCCAATCTCGCACATCGATGCACCAGCTCGGCAATGTTGTGGGTTCTTGGTACCTCCGCGCCGTGAAATACCAGAAAAGCTTTGAGATACTTTTCGGCACATTGCTGCGCATGAAAGCACACGGTATCGGTTGCGGGTTCTTCTGTAGCCAGCTCGTCCTTCGCAGTTTTCAGGTCGCTGTCGGCTTTCCGAACCCACGCCCGCACGGTCTCCGCGTTCATACCTCTGCTCCCTCTTTTAAAACATAGTAGGCGATGTGTCCCACATCGTGTTGGTGCATCGCCACGCTGCGCAGGGAGTGGATGAGAATATCTGCGACGATACCCTGCCTGACCAGACGCACACTCGCCTCACCCAATATCTCACGCCGCACGGCAGGGGCAATGTCACGGTCTATCACCACCAGAAGGTCCCAGTCGCTATCGGCGCGGACATCTCCCCGTGCGCGGCTGCCGAACAGGATGACCTTCACCACCCGACACCCCGCCCTCTCTACCTCCTCCGTGATGATGCGCTTCGCGCGCTGCAGCGTCTGCTCGTTCATAGACAACGCCCCTGACACTATTCTACTCCCCTTGCACCAGTCGAAGCAAGATGGCGTCTTGCACTGCCCGAGCTGTTGCTATAGAACCGTTGAAGTTATTCATCAGGATAGCAAAGACCAGATCCTGACCCGACGAAGTAGTAAGATAGCCTGCTAGTGTACTGACCCTGCTCAAGCTGCCTGTCTTTGCACGCACTCTACCCTGCGCTGGCGTGTTTACCAAACGGTTGCGCAGTGTGCCGTCTACTCCAGCGATGGGCAACGAGTCGGAAAACACCTTTGCCTGCAGGTGCGAGGCCATGTATCGTAGCAGGGTTACCAGATTCCTTGCTGAAATCTGGTTGCGCCGCGATAGCCCGGAGCCGTCGACGATGTGGAGCGCCTTTAGGTTCAGTCCTGCCCTCCTCAAGAAGTCCCGCATGACGCGCTCTCCAGCCGCTGCGCTGCCCTCTCCATGCACCACCGCCCCCAGCGTGCGCATCAGGCACTCCGCAATCAGATTATCGCTGGGTTTGTTGAGTAGCGGCAGAAGCGCCGCTAACGGCGCAGAGGTGTGAGTATACAGTAGATGCGCTCCTGTAGGCACGCGACTGGACAGCGCAGTACGATAGCGCGTGGTGATACCCCGTTTCTCCAAAGCCTCTCTTAGCAGCCACAGCGCGTAGCGGGGCGGCTCCTCCACCGACAGCGCCTGTCGTGCCGAATCGGGACGGGCGTCCAGCGGGATCTGGCCTCGCACCACAACGATGTTGCGGGCATGTTCGCGCGTAATGAAGATGGTCATCGGTGTGCCAGCGGCACCAGTAGTCGCTTCGTTACGCACAAGCAGATAATTGGTTGGAGGAGACAGGCGCACCTGCGGCTCACTCCCGAGGGCATCACCAGGTGAGACAAACACGGTAACCGCATTGCGCTCCACGCAAACCGCGCTCAGGCAGGGCGCATAGTAGTACGGCTCGTCGTCCCATGCCCAGTCCCAACCGCGTCGGATGCCGTCGAAGTAGGTCTCGTCATACAACAGGTAACCCTCGATACGGCGGATGCCTGCTCCTTCTACCGCCCTCGCCATCGCCTCGATGTCCTTCAGTGAGATGGTAGGGTCGCCCCGTCCTTCCAGAACAAGGTCCCCGTGCAGCACACCCTGTTTATCGATCTGACCGGTCATCCACAGGCGCGTCGTGAAGCGAAAATCCGCGCCCAGCTGGTGCAGCGCAGCCGCCGCCGTGAGCAACTTCTGGTTGGAAGCGGGAATGAGCATGACATCCGCATCGCGCTCATATAGAACCCGACCATCCTGCAGCGACACCACCAACACTGCAGTGATGCTGTGCGCAAGAGCCGGGTTCTGCAGCAGTCGGTCAATATCCCCTTTCAGGTCGGCACTTGCCGCAACAGACAGTAGCCCGCACCATACGAGCCAACAAACAGCGCGTGACCGCATAGAGACCCTCTTCCACTACGTACTGAGCCAGTTTAGCACATCTTCCAAGCGACACTGCGTTCGTGCTTGGAGCCATTCCGCCAGCTGCTGTAGGCGGCGTTGTTCCTCCTGAAGCTGGGCAGTCTCCGCAGCCTCATCCTGCACCACACGCACTTGCACCAAGCAGTCCTCTGCTATCTGCACCTGTTCATCTTGTGAAAACGAGTGCGGTAGCTGCAGGGCATCCAAAAATAGATTCCACCACAAACCGCTTGCGCCGTTGGGCGCGACGAACACTAAGTGTTCGATCGCTCGCGTCATAGCCACATACCACACGCGCAGTTCTTCTTCCCACTCCCGCTGCCGTAAGAAGGTAGCTACCGCCCCGCTTAACGGCGACTCCGCAGAATCCTTCGCGAAACCTTGCGCCACTAGCTTTCGCGCTGGCAGGCACGACAGCAACTTCGGCTGTGGACGACGATATACAGGTCGGGCCACGTCGGGCAGGTAGACCACCGGGAACTCGAGCCCCTTGGCGCTATGCACTGTATAGACGCGCACCACATTTGCCATCTCTTCCAGGAGGGGAGCCTCCCCTTCGCGCAACGCGATGCGCTCCAAATCGTTCACCATCTCCACAAACTGCGCGATGGACATTTGCTGGCTGTCAATAGCCATCTGGAGCAGCTTACGCACGTTTGCCACCCGCTGTTTGCCCTCTGGACGACAGAGCAATCGTGTCTCGTACTGGGTCTCTACGAGCAGGGTCATCAGCGTCTGTGTCAAGTCATGATAGGTGCGCTTCTGCTGCAGCTGTTCCACCAAACCCACAAACGCCCGTACCGCCTCTGCGTCTGGCTCTACCGAGTGATTTTCCAGCCATCTTTTCACCCCCACCCATAGGGGCGTGTCCTTACCGGACTTCTGGGCTTCCAGCGCGCAGGCATATAGCGTATCCATGCTCACCCCAACTATGGGCGAACGCAAAACTGTAGCCACCGCGATATCGTTGGTCGGCGAATCGACCACAGTGAGCGCATATACCACATCCCGCACCTCGGGTTGTACGAAGTACTGGCGCCGCGCCGTGTTGTAAAAGGGCACTCCTGCCCGCGATAGGGCGTCCTCAAACAGGGGTACTTGATTCGTCTGCCGCAACAAAATCGCGATATGGCGGTAGCTCAACGGCTGCCCCTGTTGCTCACCCGGAGCAGTGATTCGGAGACGGCCGGTTTCTACCAACTGCTGAATGTGCCAAGCAGTTGCGCAGGCGATTGCCTGCCAAACGGCACCTCCCATCGCTGGGGGAACCAGTACGAACTCGACGCAAGGCTCCGCCGTAGGAGCGAATCGCTTCGCGCTGTACAACGCGCGATACACGTCTCCCCCTAGTGAAGCTGACCACATGGCGCGAAAAATCTTCTCGACAAAACGCAGTATCTCCGCGCGAGAACGAAAGTTACGTTGTATCTCTACCAGCTGGGCTTGTTCGGGCGAACGCCGCGCTCTACGCTCTAAGGCCCGAAACAGCGTCACATCCGCATGTCGGAAGGCGTAAATGGATTGCTGGGCATCGCCCACTACAAACAGGTTTTTGCCGTTACTCAGTAAGCCGATCAGTTTCAGCTGAAGCTCATTCGCGTCCTGAAACTCGTCGACCATCACGAAGCGAAAGCGTTGGCGGTATCTCCGCCGCACGGCAGCGTGTTCTTCCAGTAAGCGTATCGACTCGGACATGACGTCCGCGAAATCGCAACGGTTCGCCTCCGCCTTCACTCGCTGATACTCCTGCCACGCTTCGGTTAGCAAGTGTATCGCAGCCACCGTGCGCCAAGATTGTTGAACCTCGGTCTCTATCTGCGTTGGCACAAGAATCTCCCACCACTCCTGCACCCGGTTCAGGCATTCCGCTACCACAGGATGGTGGACGTCACTGTCGCCTTGGCGTAACCGTAACGCCTCACGAAGATTTTTAACCGCTTCGGGCAACGAAGCGTCGGTCGGCGCATTTTTCAAGGCAACCTGCATCCGCCGAAGCTCTGCAGACAGCGTTGCTTCTGGAGGTAGCACCTGCAACGCCCCTTGCAGCCCCGGCAGCAACGCCGCCTTGAGGAGTTCCAGCACCTGCCATCCGAGCCGCTGCGGCTGCTGCTGTATCTCCTCAGCCCACTGCAATAGGTGCACCTGCCCCCATCCGTACATGCGCACCGATTGCATGACGTCGAACAGGTCTTTTCGTAGGGTGTGCAAGGCATCTCGCGGGTCGCTATTGAAACGCATCCTGCCGAACGCCTCGCGCAAGAGCCTGCCTATCGCGCTGTCTGGCTGCCCGCTGTGTCGGTCAACGACCCGGTCAAAAGCCTTATAAAACAGCCTCTCGGCGTCGTGTTCGGAAAGCTGCTCGAAGAAAGGGTCAACCAGGCTCTCAAACGGATTCTCCCGAATCAACCGCGCACATAGCGAGTCGATGGTGCTAATGTATGCGTTCTCCACCAGCCAACGTGCCTGAGCTATCCCCTCGCGTTCCAAAAGAGCAACGATACGCTCGCGCATCTCACGAGCTGCTTTGCGGGTGTAGGTGATGGTCAGTATCTGGTCGATACCTGCCCTGCCCGTCTTAACCAGATACGCGAAGCGTTCCGCCAGCACCTGCGTTTTGCCGGAGCCCGCCCCTGCAGAGACCACTACCGATCGGTCAACGGTCTCTACCGCGAGACGCTGTGCCTCTTCCTGAAAGCCACTGTGGCAACGGTTCGTCATTGCTTTCGCCCTGGCGGCACGGCAAGTTACAAACTCCGTATCTGCTCCGCCAGCGCTTCCACCGTCCCCTTTTCTGGTGGGACACGAAAGAGTTCCCACTCTACCTTCAACGCCACACTCTCGCCCCTACGCAGCAGCCTTAAGGGCGAAGTAAACTCCAACTCGATGTAGGGCAGCGTATCCGGATTAGAATAGATTTGGGCATGGTCGCCAGGTTGAAAGTCCGATAGGCGGTCAATGCGCGAACGGTGCACCACCAGATACGGCGACCGATACCACGCCAGTGTCTCCGCATCGCAACCCAATTTTGCCGACACGTCGGTAGGACGCTCTGGTATCAGGATGTCCGCCCCCAGCTTGCGAATGGCTTTCCACGGCGCGGCTGAGAACAGCTTGAAACCCTCACGCAAGGCGCTTCCAGGATGAAGGCGTGCGATTAGCACGTCGGGAACTGGCAGTTGCGCCACCACCCACGCCGCAACGGGAAAATCAGCACCGTCGCGAAGCTTCTCCAGCCGAGTCAGCAGATGCACCTTCGTGCCTTTCGGTTCCAATCGGATTTCGCGAACGATGCGCACCCCATAGCCCGCCACCAACGGCGATGTAAGACGAACCACGTTACCGTCTACCACTTCTGCTTGATGGGGCACTTGGTCAGTGGCTGGAGGTGGAGGCCAGGCTCGTCCAGTGCGCACTTCCCATTCCTCTTGCGGCCATATCCACGCCTTGTCACCGCCGTGATTGGGCCATTCGCCAGGCTTAACTGGCTGTCCCAATGTGCCCGGGTTTAGCCACAGCGTGTTCGGCTCCCCAACAAATCCGTAATGCACCACTCGGGCTATCGCGGGCGCAATCACCAACTCGACCTCACCGTTAGTCAACCTGTAGCAGTCTCGCCAGCCCTGATATGCTGTCAGTTCCACCCGTTGTGCCCAAGACGCAACACTCAGCAACGACATCCCCACGAGAACGGCCGCTCGCACGGTCAATCACCTCCCTGCACACATCTGCACGATGTCTGCTTCTCCAGTCCTCACCCTGTTACCTTTTTCAGACTGGTTGCGTCTAATGGTTTGCAGACGGTACAATACCAAACAGCTGGGATGCAGGAAAACCGTTTGCCGCTACCGAAGATTGCTCAAGAGGAACGTTCTCTTGGCGCGAAACGAGAATATTGGGGAGGGAAGTGGATGATGAACATGGCAGGCTTGCTCCGTAAAGGCGCTGTCGCAGGCGTAATGATGGCAGCGGGGTTGCTGGTGTTCGGGAACCCTGCCAACGCGGTCGAGCGGCAGTTTTTGGGCATTCGCATGCTGTCCAAGGTGCAGACGGTGTTAGCTCGCTTCGGTAACCCCACACAGGTCACAGTCGGACAGGTTGCCTACAACCTGTCAGGGCAACAAGTGGGCATGGCTGGTCTGGCGGGGATGCCTGGGCGTGCTGGTGTGGCAGGCGCACCAGGTGTGCCCGGAGTGCCCGGCATCGCAGGGTTAACTGGCACAGGTGGAGTTCCTGGCGTGCCACCATACGGCGCCTATGGCGGAATGCCTCCGATGGGCGGTCCAGGTCCTGTCATGGGGGGCGCGATGCCTAGTGGTGCACCTGGTATGATGGCGGGTGGCACCTTCACCCCCCGTCCGGGCATGGTGGGCGGCGGAATGGCCGGCGGATTTAGAGGCGACTACGCGGAAGACATGCCACCCATGGGGATGGGCGGTGGACCGATGTTTGGTGCCCCGCCAACAGGTGCTCCTGGCTTGTTGGGTTTGCCTGGCGGTTTAGGCGCACCGATGCGTCCTGGTATGCCGCCGATGCCAGGCGTGCCTGGCGCGCCAGCAGTGGCAGGAACGACAGGCTTGGGTGGAATGCCTGGCGGTGTGGGGCTGCCGTCGATCGGTCTACGCACTACGCCGGGCGGCACGATGCTCGAACAGGAGACCACCCTCATCTACGAGCGGCCAGGCGGGGTCATCTATGAGTTTCTGGTGAACAAGGATGGCTACGTGGTGCAGGCGAAAGCCATCGGTTATGAGGACAGGTCTGGCCTGGCGCGTACGTCGCGTGGCATTAAACTGGGTGACACGTACCAGCGCGTGGTCGCAGTCTATGGCTGGCCGAAAGAGCATCAGAACCTCGGGGCGACCCTGTTTGTGCGCTACCCGAACCATCACGTGGCCTTCCAGTTTTACGACAACAAAGTGGTCTCCATCATTGTCGCTGCCATGGAACAGTGAGCCCAGCAACCTGCGCTCCGCGTACGGAGGGTTTGGGAGCCAGCCTGATGGAGGAAGGTGTCGGTGGCATCACGCGCCCGTGCGGACCTAGACGAAATTCGTGCGCGCAGCGACATCGTCGAGGTTATCTCGCAGTATGTGGCGCTGAAGCGAACGGGTAAGAACTTCAAAGGCTTATGTCCGTTCCATGCCGAAAAGACACCTTCCTTTACGGTAAATCCTGAGCTGCAACGATGGCGGTGTTTCGGATGCGGGCAGTACGGTGACGTCTTCGATTTCCTGATGCGAATCGAGAACGTCACCTTTATTGATGCTGCAAGGATGCTTGCGGAACGACTCGGGCTGCAGTTTCGCCCTGGCGGCTCTGATTCTTCGGCTGAGCAAAAAGACCGCAAAGAGCAAATCCTGCAGGCTAACCAGGTCGCTGCCCACTTCTTCCGAGAGATGCTGAAGCGGTACCCTCTGCCGCAGCGCATACTGCAACAGCGCGGCGTTACTCCAGAGACCCAAGAACGGTTCGGCATCGGATACGCTCCGCCCGACCGGTCGGCGTTAACCAACCTGCTGCGGACGAAAAAAATCCCCCTCTCTATCGCAGCGGAAGCGGGGCTCATCATCCTTGGCGAGAACGGGGAGTACTACGACCGCTTCCGTGACCGACTGATGTTCCCGATTTGGGACAGTCAGGGGCGGGTAGTTGCCTTCGGGGGACGGGCGGTAGGTGAAGCGCAACCCAAGTACCTGAACAGCCCAGAAACTCCTGTCTTCCGTAAAAGCCGTACTATCTACGCCCTTCATCTCGCTAAAAACCGTATGATGGCAGAGCGCACGGCACTGCTGTTGGAAGGCTACATGGACGTCGTTGCTGCGCATCAGGCAGGCTTCACACAGGCTATCGCCACGATGGGCACCGCCTTGACCGAAGAGCAAGTAGGGGTCCTCGCGCGTCTGGTGTCGCGCGTGATTGTGGTCTATGATTCGGACAACGCAGGTATCGAAGCCGCGAAAAGGGCGGCAGAAGCCCTTCAGCGTCGCGAGATAGATGTGCGCATCGTCCGATTACCCGATGGAGAAGACCCAGACAGCCTTCTTCGCCGACTGGGTGCCCCGGCCCTGCAAGAGTGTATCGATAGCGCAGAGCCACTCACTGCCTTCTTGCTCCATGACCTGTACCGACGCTATGATACCAACAGCCCTGAGGGCCGGGTCCAACTGCTTAAAGCCGCCATCCCGATACTGGCCGCCATCCCTTCGGGCATCGAGCGGGACAGTTATATCACGCAGCTGGCGCCGCTTCATCCAGCCTTTCTCACAAATCCCAGTAAACCTGAGGAGCTTATTCGCCAGGAAGTGGCACGCTTCTTGCGTTATAAAGCAGCAGGAGAACAAAACGAGGAGCCATCTGCGACCGATTCTCCATCGCCTGCCGATATCAGTGAGCCCTTCCCACCAGGAGTGGTGCGTGCTGAAAGTGCGCTTCTACGGGGTATACTGTCAGAGGAATGGAGAACGTTAGTACTGCAAATCGCCCAGGCGAACGACATGGTGAGCGACGCAGCACAACAGTTCTTTGAGTTAGTACGGCGTGCGTGGGACGCGGGCATGGAGCTGCATGTGCCGTTGCTGCTCTCTGCACTAAGCGACCCGCGTCTGCAGGAATCGGTCTCGACACGGCTGCAGATGGAGGAGCCGCTCAGCGAACAGATACTGCGCGATTCGGTCTCCTTTTTGCAGCGGTGGCACAAACGCGCTCGACAGGTGCAAATCTCCGCGCAACTGGCGCAGGATTTCTCGCCAGATAGCGTGAATTATCAAGAGTACCAACGGCTCATTGCGGAGCTGCACTCCAACGCACGGCGCGACCGAAGGGAGTGAAGCAGGACGTGGAGATGAATCACTTCCACGACAATGGACAGATGCAGCGGCTTGTCCAGCAGGGTAAGGACAGAGGATACGTCACCTCTGACGAACTCAATGACGCCCTGGCGGAAATGGAGGTAGATGCGGACCAACTGGAACAGATGCTAGAGTTCTTCGAAGTAGAAGGCATTCAAGTGGTCGACGCGGTGAAAGGGTTGTCGCTTGTCGAAGATGCTTATTCGTTAGATGCGAACGCCAAAGAGTATGAAGTCGCAGACCAGGAAATCGCCCAGCTCGAGGGCATCCCGCTGGATGACTCAGTTCGAATGTGGCTGCGCGAAATCGGCAAAACACCTCTGCTCAGTCCGGAAGAGGAGCAATACTTAGCGCGGCGGGTAGCGCAAGGTGACGAAGACGCCAAGCGCAAACTGACCTTAGCCAATTTGCGCCTTGTGGTCTCTATTGCGAAGCGCTACAGCGGCCGAGGTATGGCTTTTTCCGACCTCATTCAGGAAGGTAACCTCGGCTTGATTCGCGCTGTGGAGAAATTTGACTACCGCCGTGGATATAAGTTCAGCACCTACGCCACTTGGTGGATCCGCCAAGCGATTACCCGTGCCATTGCCGACCAGGCGCGCACCATTCGGATCCCCGTTCACATGGTAGAGACGATTAACCGCCTGATGAAACGTCGTGGTTTCCTTGAACAGAAACTGGGGCGCACCCCTACGCCCGAAGAGCTCGCAGAGGACATGGGCATCTCCGTTGATAAGGTCTGTGAGATTATCCGCATCGCCCCAGAACCGCTCTCATTGGATACTCCTGTCGGTGAAGAAGAGGATAGTCAACTCATGGACTTCATCGAGGACGACAACTGCGACTCCCCCACCGAAGCCGCCGACCGAAGCCTGCTGCGCGACCGTATCGAAGAGGCATTGAAAGTTTTGACCGAACGGGAACGAGAAGTCATCAAGATGCGCTTCGGGTTGATCGACGGCATGCCCCACACGCTGGAAGAGGTCGGCAGGCACTTTAACGTGACCCGCGAACGTATCCGACAGATCGAAGCCAAAGCCATCAAAAAGCTCCGCCACCGAAACAACTGCAAAAAGCTGCGCGACTACTCCAGTGGTCTGTAGCAATGCCTTCTGGACGGGTTCATGATGCGATTACCATCCTAACTGCGGCGGCAGCGGTGCCTGTCATCGCCCATGTCCATCCCTCCCCAGATTGGGTGGCGGTCGGAGTAGGCGTTGGCTCCTATCTGTTCTCTGGACTGGCGCTGTCGCCGGACCTAGATGTCCACTCTCGTGCCTACCGCCGCTGGGGAATGTTCCGCTACTTCTGGCTGCCCTATCAAATCCTCGTGCCTCACCGACACTGGCTGTCGCACAGTTGGTTGCTGGGTCCGCTACTGCGCGCCCTCTACTTTTTCCTCATGATGTATCTTCTCCTGCGACTGGGCATGGTTGCCATCCACCATTGGATTGTGCCCATTGACCATTCCAAGATACTGCGGGCATTGCAGCAAGAGATGCACCTAACTTTGCAAAGCCATATCACTTGGGCGCAGTCCGCGTTAATAGGCTTGATTGCAGGAGGGCTTGTTCACTCTATGACCGATGCCTTCGTCACCTGGTTCAAGAGAACGCTCTAAGTGTACGATGGAGACAATTACCCACCTCAAACATCCTACGTTCCGCGCTGCCTGCCGATTGACGGAGGCTGCTCCACGCGACACCCAACGGCGTTTCCTGATGGAAGGCGCAGCCCAGATAGCCAAAGCGCTAAACGCCCCTCTGTGTCCCCTCGAAGTGTATGTCAAAGAGGCGTCGGAGCCAGAGTTGGTCGCCGCTTGCGAGCGGAAGAGGATCCCTCTCTACTCGGTGGCGAAAGGACTGTTTCACCGTCTACTGGTTAGCACGTACGAGACCAGCACCACTGCGGTCGCGGTGTTGCCCTACTGGCAGGTGCCGTTAGAAGAGATATGTGTCCGTGCGGCAGGAACCGTTTTGGTCGCAGAGCGCATCCAAGACCCGCGTAACTTAGGGATGCTCATCCGCACCGCCGATGCGGCGCAAGTACGGGCCATCGTTTTGGCTTCGCCCATTGCAGACCCGTATAGCCGTGCCTGTGTCCGTTCCACCACTGGAAGTATCGCCTTTTTGCCAGTTATCACCTGCCGTGACAGTGCAGAGGTTGTCTCTGCCTTCCGTGAACGCGGTTGGAGGCAGGTTGGATCGAGTGCGCACGCGCACAGCATCTTATGGGAAGAATCGTTGGAGGAACCGATGTGTTTGTGGGTGGGTAATGAGGAAACTGGTCTGCTTCCCGAAACGCGGAATCTGTTGGACATCTTAGTTCGCATCCCGATGGGTGGTGGGGCGCAATCGCTCAACGTGGCGGTTGCCGCAGGCATCCTGCTGTTCGAGGTGCGAAGGCGGCAGCACCATCACGTCGCGAAACACCCGCAGCGCATCGTCGCCGGGTGAATCCGCCGCCCCATTTCGGGTATCTAATGGAGTGGAAAGCGCAACATAAGCCAACGGAGGTGAGGTGAATGAGATTGTTTGGACTGTTCGGTCGTAAACCCGCTGCGGACCATGCTGAAAGCGGATTAGTGAAGCATATCAACGCCAGCAACTTCAAGCAGGAAGTGCTAGAATCCGACGTGCCGGTGCTGGTGGATTTCTGGGCGCCGTGGTGCGGTCCGTGTCGGATGCTCGCACCTATTCTGGAAGACATCGCCCGCGAGTACCAGGGCAGACTGAAGGTGGTCAAACTCAACACGGACGAGAACCCCATTACCGCCAATGCTTACGGGATTCAGGGCATTCCCACGCTGATTCTGTTCTCGCGCGGCTTTGCCCGCGAGCGATTGGTTGGGCTGATGCCGAAGCAACACATCTTGGCGAAGATTTTGCCCCATCTGCCAGCAGAAGCCTCCACGTCAACGGCGGGTCAGGCGGGGCAGTAAGAGGAGGACGCCGATGCCATTGAAAGCGCTTCTTGCCATCGCTGGCGGAGCGGTTGCAGGGCTGATACTGTCCGCCCTGTCGCGCAAGATGGGTAGTACTTGAGGTATCCTCTGCAACCCCGTTATTGCCGCCATTTACGGTGCGGTACTGGGGTTGCTGCTGGTTTTCGGGCAAAACCAACCTCAGAAATAGAACGGATACTGGGCTGAGCCTCGTCGGCGGTACCAGCTCTGCAGTCGCTGCCACACTTCTTTCATGGAAGCAGGCAGTCGGGCTATTAGGTGGTCAGGGCGCGCTGTTTCGTGCCGCTGTAGCCTGCGGGTAGCCTCAATAACCGAGCGCACCTTCGCGGGCTCAGCGCTGAAGTGCCCGCGCCAGCCACATACGTTGCACTCCGCGTTCTCCATGAGGTTCGGAGCGCCACACAGGTCGCAGATTTTGAGACGCGACTCCCACATGATTGCACTGACCGATGAGCCTACTATCCCGTATTATGGCTCCGAGTCTTTCTCAGCATAGACCACTGCTGCCACGACCTCTCCGACAATCCGCAACGAATCGGGGCTGCACTTGTCCACCGTGTCCTGCAACGTGTGCCAATAGGGGTAATCGAAGTCAATCAGGTCGATAAACGGTACTCCCGCCTCAATGAGCGGCACATGGTCGTCGATGATGGTATATTTCACCGAGTCTGGAAAATACTTTCGGTACCCTAATTCGCCTGCTTTGCGCCACACCCGCTCCACCAGCTCTGGCGCAGCGTAGACCGAGTTAGCCTCCTTGTAAATTTGCAGGTCCTTATCACCGACCATGTCGAGCAGGATGCCGTAGGTGGGACGCAATTTGCCCATATTCTTCGCAAAGTAGCGTGACCCCATCAGCATGTTGTTGATGTCTGGTCCGTAATCCTCGCCGTCCCACAGGGCAATGATAATGCCCACCTGCGGTCGCTTCACCTTGAATTGCCTCGCCAATTCTAACAACACTGCCACGCCAGACGCCCCGTCGTTTGCCCCCAAGATAGGCTTCTTGCGATTCGCGGGGTCCAGCTCCTCATCTGCGGTAGGGCGAGTATCCCAATGGGCGCACAGCATAATGCGCTTGTTTGCGTTCTCGTTAAAGATGGCAAAGATATTATACATGCGCAGGCTTTTACCGTTGACCATCCGCGTGAAGGTCTGCAGTTCTACGCGGTCGGCATACTTCTCCAGCTCAGCCATCAGCCAGTCGCGGCACTGCAAATGCCCTTTGGTGCCTGGCACGCGGGGGCCGAACGAAACCTGCTTCTGCAAGTCTGCGAAGGCGCGCTGCGCGTCGAAGGCGGGACGCTCTGCCTGCACAACGCTCGAGGCGCACCCCCAGCCCAGACAAACGATAAGTAAAACAAGAAAGGCGGCGATCCGTTTAACTCGCAAAGATGGCTCTCCTTACTCCGTGGGCTTCACTGCCACGATGCGCTCGGACAGGCCGTAGATGGGTTTACCCGCTTCCAGATAGGCTTTCAGAGCCTCACCCACCGTCCTGTCGGTTTCGCGCTCGATAGCAGAACGCTCCCACACCTTAAAGTAACCCAACGCACCGTGGGCAAGAGTGGCGGTCGTCGCCACACGATACTCGCGCTGCGGGTCTACGTCTTGCTTGTTGTAGCTACCGACCTGAACACGCAGAACCCTATCCCCAGCTGGCTTCGCAGGGTCAAAGGTCACCTGTAGTCCACTCACCTGTAGAAAGCCCGCATTAGGCTGGGGGTAGAGAGTCAGGGCGCGCTCGAGCGCCTGCTGTATCTGCGCGCCAGTCAGTTTCAACACGACCACACGGTCATCGCGGAAGGGTAATAGCTTGCTCACCATGTCGTCTGGTGGGGTGTCTCGGCTCAACGTCACCTCATTGAACGCCGCTGCTGGAAGCCACGCGATATCCGCTCCGCTGGCGTCGCGCAAAGCATCCACCACCACGTTGGCCAGATCGCTCTCCTCCGTACGCACGTTCTTAGTGGTTAACTCCTGCGCCCACGCCACTGATACACTCGCCCACACCAAGACCGCTATCCACAGTATGCTACACACTGCTCGGCGTTTTGTCGTCATTTTTTCGTGCCCCCTTCCAACGCAGATAGGCTTGGATGAACAGGTCGATGTCACCGTCCATCACTCGAGGCACATCCCCCGTCTCCGCTTCGGTGCGGTGATCCTTTACCATGTAATACGGTTGGAACACGTAGGAACGTATTTGATGCCCCCACTCGATGGGCGGGGGCTCCCCGCGCAAGGCGGCAATTCGCTCTGCGTTGGCGCGCCGTTCGCGCTCCGCTAATCTTGCCATTAAGACGCGCATCGCTAACTCGCGGTTACGCTGTTGTGATCGCTCGTTCTGACAGGTGACCACAATGCCCGTCGGTATGTGCGTGATGCGCACCGCTGTCTCGTTTTTCTGCATGTGTTGACCACCCGCGCTGCCAGCCCGAAACGTCTCGATGCGCAGGTCGTCCGGATTAATCTGAATCTCTTCGCTCTCTGAAAGTTCCGGTATCACGTCCACCGACGCGAAGGAAGTATGCCTGCGCTTATTGGCGTCGAATGGCGAAATGCGCACCAGCCGGTGCACTCCCCGTTCCGACTCCAACAAGCCGTAGGCGTTGCGCCCCTCGATGCGTACGGTTACACTTTTTAGACCCGCCACTTCGCCCGGAGTTTCGTCTAAAATCTCGGTGCGGAAGCCGTGTTCCTGTGCCCAGCGTAAATACATCCTTAACAACATCTGAACCCAGTCGCAGGATTCGGTACCGCCCGCCCCTGCATTGATTTCCAAGATGGCGTTATTGGCATCGTGTTCGCCGCTGAGTAGCGTCTCCATCTCTAACGCGTCCAGCCGCCTCGCCAGCTCCTGCACACCGCGCTGTAGCTCTTCCAGCAGTCCTGGATCTTGCTCCTCCTGCAGCAACTCAGCCATTACCTGCAACTCTTGGCGCAGTCCTTCGAGCTCCTCCCAGCCCGCGATACGCTGCCGCAGCGCGTTCAGCTGCTGGATGGTGTCCTGCGCCGTGCGCGGGTCATCCCAGAACCCAGGTTGGGCGGTTTGCTCCTCCAGTCGCGCAATCTGCTCCTTGACGTGGGCAACGTCAAAGGTGTTCGCCCAGCGCGTGCAGACGCTCGCTATACGCCTGCAGGTCGCGGTTTAGAACCTCTAACACAGGCTCCCTCCCCTCTCATGGTTTCACAAAGGGTATTGTACCATAAACCCACTCCCCAGTGCATTTAGCCTGTCCCACCTGCCTTGACACCTTCGGTTCCTTTTCCTATACTAAAGGCATGAGAACGAGAGCGTTTACGGTTTCCGCACCCGGGCGTATCTGCCTGTTCGGAGAGCATCAGGACTATCTCGGGCTACCTGTCATCGCCGCTGCCATCAACCGCCGTATCCGCGCAGAGGTACAGCTCTCCGAAAACGGTCGACAGCTCCACTTGGACATGCCCGACATCCGCGAGCAGATGAGTATCGACCCATCGTCTGAGCAGTGCTACACCAGTTCACGTGACTACCTGCGCGCAGGGGTCAATGTGTTGCGTCGCGAAGGCGCGATGTTCCCACATGGAGCCGCCATTCGAATTACTAGCAACATCCCCATGCAGGCAGGCGTGTCCAGCTCCTCAGCGATGGTGATCATGTGGCTGCGCGCGCTGTGTGAAATGGCGGAACCTTCCCTGACCCCCGACCCTGAAACGCTGGCGCGATGGGGACACCGCACGGAGGTGCTCGAGTTCGACGAGCCGGGCGGTATGATGGACCACTTTTGCGCCGCGTTGGGCGGTGTCTTGTATATCGACACCAAACCGCCCTACCGTGCGGAGCGACTTCCCATCCAACTGAAGGGACTGGTACTAGCCGACTCCTTACAGCCCAAAGCCACGGTGGAGGTGCTTGCCTCCCGTCGGCGGGATGTAACGGAAGGCGTAGCGATGTTGAAGGCGATACTGCCCCATTTTGACCTGCATACCACGCCCGTTGAGGAAGCTGAAGAGGCTTTGAGGGCTCTTCCAGAGCGCAACGCCCGCCGCCTACGCGCCAACCTCATCAACCGCGACCTCACCCGCCGCGCGCTACAGATGTTTCGAGACGGCGACTGGAGCCCCCAGGCACTGGGAGAGATGTTGTTGCAGCATCACGCGCAGCTGCGTGATGGGCTGGAGGTATCCACGCGTAAGATCGAACAGATGTTAGACGCTGCGCTTGCCGCTGGCGCGCTCGGCGGCAAGGTGAACGGCTCTGGCGGGGGTGGATGCCTGTTTGCCTATGCACCGGGCAAGGAGCTGGAGGTCATCGAAGCGTTCCGCCGCGCAGGTGGCGAAGCGTGGCAAGTGGAGGTAGACGACGGGGTGCGGGTGGAATGAACTCGACGCCGCGTTGGGGCGTGTTGCTGGCGGCAGGTAGGGGCACGCGGCTAGGTGCATTGACGCAAGACCTCCCCAAGCCGATGGTTCCCATCGCCAGTCGTCCTCTGCTAGAGCATCTGCTGACCCGGCTTCGCGACGCCACTGCCATTCGCCGGTTCGTGATAGTGGTGCAGTACCGTGCGGAGCGGATTCTGGACTATTTCGGCAATGGCAACGCCTTTGGAGTGCAGATTCGCTACGTCCGTCAGCCAGAGGAGCGTCCAGGCACGGGCGGCGCACTGCAGGCAGCAATGGAAACTCTGCCTAATGAGCCCGTGCTTATGAGCTTTGCCGACATCCTGACCGATTGTCGCAACTACACTCGCCTGCTTCGGGCTTACCGTTCTGACCTTGTCGCCTTGCTGGGGGTGAACTGGTTGCCCGATGTGTCGGAAGGGGGTGGTGTGTGGCTGGAGGGCGACCGGGTCTTACGCCTCGAGGAGAAACCGCGCCACCCAGACACAAACTGGAACCTAGCTGGCGTGCATATCTTCGCGCCTGCCATTCTCCCGCTGCTGGCTCAACTCACCCTGTCGGCACGGGGCGAGTACGAGCTCACCGATGCCATTCAGTTGGCGTTGCAACAACAACCTGACGCGGTGCAAGCGGTGCGCTTCGATGGTTACTGGAACGATGTGGGCACGCTCGAGCGGCTGCATCAGGCTGAGCGGTATCTGGCAGGATATTGGACTGCATCGGGAGAACGATGTGGTGATACCCCTCTCAAGGAGGCAAGCCATGAAGGGAAACCCTGACATTCTGAAGGTGCTCAACGAGCTGCTCTCCGACGAACTCACCGCCATCCACCAGTACATGGTGGAAGCCGAGATGTGCGAGAACTGGGGATATGACAAACTACATGCTGCCTTCCAGAAAATCGCCATCGACGAGATGCATCACGCGGAATGGCTCATTCAGCGAATCCTGTTTCTGGAGGGACATCCCACCATCAAACTGGGCGAGTTACTCATCGGCTCGACGGTACCAGAAATGGTAAACGGTGTGATTACCTCCGAAGGAGAAGCTGTTCAAGCCTACAACAAAGCCATCGCGCTGGCGCATCAGGTCGCCGACCAAGGCACTGTAGACCTGCTGATACGCATCCTTAACATGGAGGAGTCACATATCGACTGGGCGGAAGCACAGCGCGACCAGATCGAACACATGGGTCTGGCGAACTACCTGAGCATGCAGACGGAGGGCGCATCACAATAAGTGTTGTCTCTTCCCGCCGACAGGCTTCTTCGTCAGGTGCGCGCACTGCACGAGCGGATTCGTTCGGAGGTGCGCGCTCAACTGTCGCGCTATTCCAGTGAATGGCTCGCGCAAGCCACCCAGAGCGTGCATGGAGATACCCAGTTCCGAATCGATGTGCAGGTAGAGCAACTGCTGTTGCAATTCTGTAAGCAGTGGGCAAAAGAAACGCCGTTCATCCTCGTGGCGGAAGGCATTTCGGAAGATGGGTGGCTGGTGTTGCCTGAGGGATGCGCTGAATCCGAAGCGCAGTTCATTATGGTGGTAGACCCGATCGACGGAACGCGCTTGTTGATGTACGATAAACGCAGTGCATGGTGTTTGACAGGCATCGCGCCCAACCTTGGACGTGACACCACCCTCGCCGACATCGAAATCGCCGTCCAAACCGAGCTGCCCACAACTCGACACCATTTGGCGGATACGCTGTGGGCGGTGCGCGGACAGGGTGCGTTCGGTGAGCGGCAGAACCTGCTCGACGGCAGCACCACCCCCTTCCAGCCGAAGCCCTCGTCTGCCCATGACCTGCGCTACGGCTTTGCCAACATCGCTAACTTTTTCCCGGATGGCAAAGCATGGCTCGCCGCGTTGGAGGAGAACCTGTACCGCCAAATCGGCAGTGTGGACACCAGCGGCAACCCGCTTGTCTTTGCCGACCAGTACCTCAGCACAGGTGGGCAGATTTACGAACTGAGCGTCGGGCACGACCGCTTCGTGGCTGACCTACGCCCGATCGCCTTTCGGCAGCTGGGATACACAGAGATGCCTCTGTGCGCCCATCCCTACGACATTTGTACGGAACTGATTGCCCGCGAAGTGGGAGCTATTATCACCGATGAACGCGGACAGCCACTGCGGACACCGTTAGATATTCGCGAGCCGGTGGCATGGATAGGATATGCGAACCCTGCCCTTCGCGAGCTGATGGAACCCGTGCTGCAGAGACTGCTATGGGGAGCGACGCCGCGATGACACACATCCGCAAAGCGATTATTACCGCCGCAGGACGGGGCACCCGCCAATTTCCCGCTACTCGCACGTTGCAGAAGGAGATGTTGCCGCTGGTAGACCGCGATGGCATCACCAAGCCGGCGCTGCAATTGTTGGTGGAGGAGGCGGTGAACGCCGGTATCGAGCAGGTTGGTATCGTGGTCAACCCAGAGTCGGAAGCAGGCATCCATGCCTACTTCGGTGCGTTAACTGCGGACGAGGCGAGCTGGGGCGACGATAGGCGGCTGCTATACGAACAGGCGCAGCACCTACAGGCGTTGGGCGAGCGCATCGTTACCATTGTGCAGCGGCAGCCGCTGGGATTGGGACACGCGGTCTACCTGACGAAGGACTTCGTTGGAGCAGAGCCCTTCGTGATGTATTTAGGTGACCACGTGTTGTTATCGCACACCGAGCAGAACTGCACCCAACAGGTGTTGGAGGTGTATGCTCAGACTGGCAACACCCTGTCCGCGGTGCGGCGCACCCCCGAGCAACGGGTGCCGCTGTACGGAACACTGGCGGGAGACCCCATGCCCCAGAATCCAAACGTCATCCATGTGACCTCCATGACGGAGAAACCCACCGTTGAGCAGGCGCGTGCTTCCCTGCGAATGCCGACGCTGCCCGATGGCATATACTACTGCTTCTTCGGCATCAACGTTTTCACGTGCGAAATCTTCGAGTGTTTGGAACGCACCATCGCCGAGGGACGTACGATGAAGGGCGAGTATCAGCTGACCACCGCTCAGCAGCTGCTGGTGGAACGGGGCAGCTATTATGCCTGCGAAGTACAGGGCGAAGCGTTGGACATCGGCATCCCGCAGGGATATTTGGAGGCTCAGGTTGCGTTGGGGTTAGCTGGGACATTTAGCGCGCCGCTGCAACGATGGATACGTGAGCGCGGGGGATGCAGCGGATGAAGCCGAAAATCCTGGTGTCATGGTCATCGGGCAAAGACAGCGCATGGATGCTACATGTCCTACGCCAGAGCGGCGCATGGGACATTGTGGGGCTGGTGACCACCGTGAATACCGCCTTCGGCAGAGTATCGATGCACGGCGTGCGCGAAGAGCTGCTGGAACAGCAAGCGGACGCGGCTGGACTACCGCTGTGGAAAGTGCCTATCCCATACCCCTGCCCAAATGAATCGTACGAGTCTGCCATGCGGGACCTCATTCATCGCGCAACGGAACACGGCGTAACGCACTTTGCCTTCGGTGACCTGTTTCTAAAAGACGTGCGCGAATATCGCGAGAAGCAGTTGGCGGCAACGGGCATTTCGCCGGTGTTCCCACTATGGGGACTGGATACGCGGCGGCTAGCGCAGCAGATGATAGCCGACGGTCTGCGCGCAGTGCTGACTTGCGTAGACCCGCGCCAGATACCCGCCGCGTTCATTGCACGGGAGTTTGGTAGCGCATTGCTAAACGAGTTGCCGCCAACCGCTGACCCCTGCGGCGAGAACGGTGAATATCACACCTTCTGTTATGCAGGCCCTATGTTCAATCGCCCCATCTTCGTGCGCACAGGGCAAGTCGTGGAACGCGACGGTTTCATCTACGTGGACATCTTGCCAAACTGTTAGACTTTTTGGCAGTGTCACGAAGGCTGAGATGTTACATTCGCTCTGGTGCGCCGACCCCCAGCAGTGCCAGCACGTTCTTCAACACGATGCGCGCCGCATCGACCAGTACTAACCGTGCGCGGGTGATGGAAGCCTCTTCGCCCACCACGCGGCAGGTGTCGTAAAACTTGTGGAACGCATCGGCGACCTCCATGCTGTAGCGGGTGAGTCGGTGCGGAGCGCGCTCGGTGGCAGCTTGTAACACCTCGTCGGGGAACTCACTGAGTTTTTTCATCAAGGCAATCTCGTTCTCGTGCTGCAGCGGAGAAAGGTCCGTCTCGGAGGCGGACGGAACCGTCCATCCCTGCTCCGCCGCTACGCGCAACATACTGCAGATTCGAGCATGGGCGTATTGCACGTAATACACGGGGTTCTCGCTGCTCTCCTTCTTCGCCAGCTCCAGATCGAAGTCCAACGGGCTATCATGCGAGCGCATCAGGAAGAAAAAGCGCGCTGCGTCCTTGCCAACCTCGTCCAAAACGTCGCGCAGCGTGACCACGTTACCTGCGCGCTTGGACATGCGCACCAAGTCTCCGCCCTTGAACAGGCGCACAATCTGGTAGATAAGCACCTCGAAGTTTTCGGCGGGGTAGCCCAACGCCGCCACCGCTGCCTTCGTACGGGCGATGTATCCATGATGGTCAGGACCCCAAATGTCTATCAGGTAATCGAAACCCCGCTCGAACTTGTTTTTGTGGTAGGCAGCGTCGGCCGCGATGTAGGTTGGCTGTCCGTTGTTGCGCACAAGCACGCGGTCTTTGTCATCGGCAAAGGCAGTAGAGCGCAGCCAAATCGCGCCCTCATGTTCGTACGCGTAGCCGCGCGCCTTCAGCTCGCGGATCACGGATTCCACCTGTCCGCTAGTATGCAAGCTGTTTTCACTAAACCAGACGTCGAACACCACCCCAAAGTCCGCTAAGTCCTGCTGCTGCTGGCGTTTCATCGCCTCCTCGGCGTAAGCGCGGAATCGGGCTAACACGGTCTCCTCATCGCCTTCCGCCAGATGGGGGCCCTCTTTCTCTAACAGTTCGCGGGCGATGTCCACCAGATACTCACCCGCATACCCGTCCTCGGGCAGTTCGATATCCTCGCCAAGCAGCTGCCGATATCGCACCACCAGCGACCGGGCAAAATGTTGCATCTGCAGCGAGTTAGTCGCATCGTTGACATAGAACTCGCGGGTTACCTGATAGCCGACCGCTTCAAGCAAATTGGCTAGCACATCGCCAATGGCTCCACCCCGCCCATGCGCCACAGTGATGGGCCCGTTTGGATTAGCACTGACGAACTCCACGTTGACGCGCTTGCCCTCCCCCACGTTCCACCTGCCATACGCCTCACCCTGTTGCTGAATCTCACGAAGCACATCGTGCAGCCATTGGGAATGTAGCGTGAAGTTGATGAAACCGTTGCCCGCTACCTCCACCTTAGACACCAGACGGTCTTCAGGCAGGTATTTGACGATGGTTTCGGCGATCTCACGCGGCGGGCGCTTCAGGTCGCGTGTGAGAAGCATCGCCACGTTGCTGGCGAAGTCGCCGAACTCTTTCACGCGTGGTGGCTCCACCGAGACTTCTGGCAGTTGTGCGATTGGCAGGTCGCCTGCCTCTTTAGCCCGTTGCAAAGCCTGCTTTAGCAGTGCAACTACCCGTTCCCTTGCCACGATGCGTTACCTCTTCTACCTCTTTTTAGTGAACGTTTGCATGATACCACAAACGCTTGCTCCGCGCAAAACCCTCATGCAGGCGTCAACTCGACGCCATAGGCGTATTCATCCACCGTGCGCACGGCGAAATCGTCGCCGCGGCGCAGTGCCTCCAACGCTTTTAGTAAGGCGCGGGCGGTATCCAGCGACGTTAGACAAGGAATACCTTGCTCCACACTAGCACGGCGGATAATCTGTCCCTCGCGTTCGATCTGCCGGTCGCGGGTAAGCGTGTTGATAAGAAGGTCTATCTTGCGGCTTCGTATGAGCTGTAGTAGGTTGGGACTACCCTCCTCGCTGATTTTGAACACGGGTGTCGCCTCCAAACCGTGTTCCCGCAGGAATCGCGCGGTACCTTGTGTGGCATACACGCGGAAGCCCAGTGCAATGAACTCGTCCACGATGGGCAACGCCTCTCGTTTGTCCGGGTCGGCGATGGTAACCAGTAAGTTACCCTTCGGCGGACAATGGATACCTGCCGCCACCATCGCCTTGTACAACGCACGCGAGTAGTCGGTATCCACACCCATGACCTCACCTGTAGACTTCATCTCGGGTCCCAGAATGGGGTCGACCTGCGTCAGCTTAAGAAACGAAAACACCGGTGCTTTGACCGCGATCAGTGGCGTTGGCTTTGCCAGTCCCGACCCATAGCCTAATTCTCGTAGGGTTTCACCCATCGCCGTGCGGGTTGCCAGCCGTACCATCGGGATGTTGGTGATTTTGGACAAATAGGGAACCGTGCGGCTGGCACGTGGGTTAGCCTCTAAGACGTATGCTGTCTCGTTCACCACCACAAACTGGATGTTCATGATGCCGCGCACATCCAATGCACGCGCCAATGCAACGGCTATGTCCACAATCTGCTGCTGTACATGTTGCGAGAGTGTCTGCGGGGGATAAACCGCCATGCTATCGCCCGAATGCACCCCAGCCCGCTCGATATGCTCCATAATGCCTGGCACCAAACAGTCCTCGCCGTCAGCGATGACGTCTACCTCCGCCTCCTTGCCCACCATGTATTTATCCACCAGAATGGGTGCCTTTGGGGAAACGTCCACCGCGTAACGCATGTAATCCCGCAGCTCCGCCTCGCTGTATACAATCTCCATCGCGCGTCCACCCAACACGAAAGAAGGACGCACCAGCACCGGATAGCCGATTTCCTGCGCCACCTCAAGCGCCTGCTCAATCGACACCACCGCTCGTCCTGGGGGTTTCGGAATGCCTAAGTTGCGCAGAATATGTTCAAACTTATCGCGGTCTTCAGCAATTTCGATAGACTCCGCCGAAGTGCCGAATATCTTCACACCAGCGCGGTGCAGGGGCAGCGCTAAGTTGATAGCGGTTTGCCCCCCAAACTGCACAATGACCCCATCCGCCTGCTCACGTTCTAGCACGTTTAGCACATCTTCGAGCGTCAGCGGGTCGAAGTACAGGCTGTCCGACGTATCGAAATCGGTGGAAACGGTCTCGGGGTTATTATTAACAACTACTGCACGGTAGCCTGCCTCTTGGAGCGCCCAAACGCAGTGTACCGTGCAGTAGTCAAACTCGATTCCCTGTCCGATGCGGATGGGTCCTGACCCAATGACCACAACTGTGCCTTTGGTGGTATGGTTCATGCGCCTCCTCCGTCTGTGTTCCTTTGTATTATAGCGGAAGCGGGGCGCGAATGTCAAAACAGCAAGGGGGTCGCTATATCGTTGCGCCAGCGATTGAGGGTCGCAAGCAACGTAGGGACAAAACCTGCTATCGCCCGTTCTTAGCCGCCAAAGGCGGCTTCGTTTTGGGGGTTGCTCGTAATCTTAACTACAGGGCAAACATATTGATCGCACTCGCCCAAGCAGCAACTACATGCCCTTTCCCATCGCATGGGCAATCGCCCGAACCTCCACCATCAGCCGCTGGAAGGTTTCGAAGGTCAACGACTGCGCCCCATCTTTCAGTGCCTTTTCAGGCTGGGGATGCACTTCGATGATTAGCCCGTCCGCGCCTGCGGCAATCGCCGCCCGGCTCATGGCTGTCACCAGTTGCCACTTGCCTGTGCCCTGACTAGGGTCGACGAGGACTGGCAAGTGCGATTCCTGCTTAACCACTGCCACTGCCGAAAGGTCCAACGTGTTTCGGGTCGCGGTCTCGAAGGTGCGGATGCCGCGCTCGCAAAGCACCACGTTCTCGTTGCCACCCTTCATGATGTATTCCGCCGCCATCAGCCACTCTTCGATACGCGCCCACATGCCACGCTTCAGCAACACCGGATGGCGTGTGTTACCTACCTCTCGCAACAGGTCGTAGTTCTGCATGTTGCGCGTGCCGATTTGCAGCATGTCTGCATACTGACAGACCAACTCGACGTTACGCGGGTCCATCACCTCGGTGACAACGGGCAAACCTGTCTCTGCGCGAGCTTCCGCCAAGATTTTCAGCCCTTCCACGCCCAGCCCTTGGAACGAGTATGGCGATGTGCTCGGTTTGTAGGCACCACCGCGCAACATGTGCGCCCCTGCCTCCTTCACCGCGCGAGCCGTTGCCATTGTCTGCTCGTAGGTCTCCACCGTGCAGGGACCTGCCATGATGCACACGTGCTCGCCCCCGATAGACACTTTGTTGGCGACCGTTACCACCGACCCCTCAGGACGGTATGGTCGTGCCGCCAGCTTGTACGGAGCAAGGATGGTGATAACCCGCTCCACAAAAGGCAACGCCTCAAACTGCTCCACATAGCCGGGCTTCTCTTCTTCGGGCACACCCACCGCCCCGATGACCGTTTTAGCCACGCCGTAGATGGGATGCGCCTGATAACCGCCCTCTTCCAGCTTGGACGTGATGATAGCAATCTGTTCTGGCGTTGCGCTTTTGTCCAAAACTATAATCATGCCTGTAGTACCTCCTCTAATGCACAAATAAAGCGTTCGTTCTCCTCTGGCGTGCCGGTAGTGATGCGCAAGTAGGTGGGCAAACCGAAGATATGTCCCGTGCGGACGATAACCCCTTTGCGTAGTAACTGGTCAAAGACCGGTTTGCTGTCCCGCCCAAGGTCTACCATCACACAGTTCGCTTCGCTGCGCACATATTGCAAGCCCAATCGCTCGAAGTGATGGTAAAAATACTCCAGTCCTTTGCGATTGAGCTCCACCGCTTGGCGTAGGTGTTCCTGATCCTGCAGCGCCGCCAGTGCAGCGGCTTGTGCGACGCTATTGACGTTAAATGGCTCGCGCACGCGGTTCATGGCGTCGATAATCTCTGGCGGGGCGATGGCGTACCCCACGCGCAGTCCTGCCAGCGCATACGCCTTAGAGAAAGTGCGCAGGATGATGACGTTCCTTCCCTCTCGTACATAGCGCAACGTGTCTGGGTAATCCGTACGCGAGACATACTCGTGATACGCCTGGTCCCACACGACCACTACATGCTCTGGGAGAGCGTTCACAAACGCCGCTGCCTCCTCGGCGGTGACGATGGTTCCCGTCGGATTGTTCGGATTGGCGATGAAGATGAGCTTGGTTCGCTCGCTCACCCGTTCCAAAATCGCAGGCAGGTCGAAGCGATGCTCGCGCAGCGGCACAAGGTGCAAGGGGGCATTATTGAGCTGCGCTGCTGCCTCATACCGTACAAACGACGGATGTCCGGTGATAACCTCGTCGCCAGGCATCAGGAAGGTCAAGCCGATAAAATGTATCAGTTCGTCCGAGCCATTGCCGAATAGCAGATACTCTGGCGGCACTCCCAAGTGCTTCGCCACCGCTTGCCGCAGTTCAAAGCAGTTGCCGTCAGGGTACAGGTTGGCGCGTTGCATCGCCTGTAGAGCAGCCTCAATCGCGCGCGGCGACGGACCCAGTGGGTTCTCGTTCGACGCCAATTTGACCACATCCGTCAGCCCCAGCTCGCGCTTGACCTCATCAATCGGCTTGCCAGGGCTGTAGGGCTCCAGCTTCAGCACGTTCGGGCGTATCAGCGGATTGCTCATCTCAGACTCCCAACAGAATAGTTTGACCTCTTCCCCACCGTTTTGCACGATAAGGAGAGGTCAACCTGATTGTCACCTGCGGAAAGTGTCCGCTATCCGGGGGTGCCCTCTACATCGCCGACGTGAACCTGTACCGCCGCGCGCTCTTCCACGCGGTCAATGCGCCCATCGCGAATCCACACGATGCGGTCGGAGACGTCCACCATCTTCAGGTCGTGGGTGGCGGAGATGATGGTCACGCCCTGCTCCTTATTCAGCTGGCGGAGCAATTCGATGATTTCTTTCCCTGTGCGTAGGTCCAGGTTGCCTGTTGGTTCATCCGCCAGAATGATTTGCGGGTTGTTTGCCAGCGCACGGGCAATTGCCACACGTTGCTGCTGTCCACCCGAAAGCTCGCTGGGTTTGTGGTGCAGACGCTCGCCTAACCCCACCAGTTTCAACAGCTCGATGCCCCGGTCGATCGCCTCATCAGTAGAAAGACCGCCGAAAATCATGGGTAGCATCACGTTCTCCAGTGCGGTCATGACCGGAATCAGGTTGAACGTCTGGAAGATATAACCGATGGTGCGACAGCGCAGAAATGCGAGCTCCTGCGCATCCAGTTGTGCCATATCGACGTCATTGATGAACACTGAACCGCTGGTCGGTTTGTCCAGCCCGCCAATCATGTTGAACAGCGTGGACTTGCCGGAGCCAGAAGGTCCCATTATGGAAAGATACTCGCCGCGCACGATGTCCAACGTGACACCGTTGAGCGCACGCACCACCTGCGTGCCCATCATGTACTCCTTCACCACGTCCTTGCACCGCACGATATACTCCGTGCTGGTGAGAGTGGTCTGATTGGTTTGTGGCTGAACCGCCATAGATGCACCCCCTTGTTAGACTTCTACGCGCAACGCAGCCGCCGCTGGCATCCGCGCCGCTACCTGCGCTGGTATGATAGTGGCGATAATGGATAGCAACGTGCCAATGACTATCGACATCAGCAGATACAGGAACACCTCCCCGTACGAAATCCAGCCGAACACTTTGAAGCCTTCGCCAAATAGTTTGACGACGATTACCGACAAAACTCCCAGAAACCATCCGATGACCGAAGCAATGAACCCTACCAGCGCCGACTCGATGAAGAACAGCTCCACAATGAAGATATCGTATGCTCCTAAGCACTTCATCGTGCCAATCTCTTTGTAGCGCTCGGTGACGGACATCAGCATCGCGTTGGTGATACCCACCAGACACACCAGCAGGCTCATCATCACCAGCCAGGTCATCCGATACCGCTCGCTCGGGTCGGTAATCGCGCCAGAGTTCCGCTGGATCATCATTGCCGTTAACACCGAGACCAGAAAAGCGATGCCTAGCACCGTGCCCGCGGCAGTAATGACCGACCGCCAGAAGCGGATCCGCACGCTCTGCAGACTGATGTGGAACGCGACCCGAAGGGGTAGCTGCAGCCGCTCCACCTGACGTCCATCTTTCTTCATGTTCGCTTCTTTCCTCCCCGTTTAAACGCAACTAATCTCCGGTCTGCCAACATCTTCAGGAACATGCTTACCGATGCCTCGACCTCGCGTCGGCTCATGCGCGTACGCTTGCACATCTGCTGGACAATCGACTCCACTGTGTGTTCCCCATCACACAGCTCCCATACTGCTGCCCCAACCTCGTCCAGTTGAATATGGCGCACTGGCGGCAGCCGAAACGCCACAATTGCCCAGCGAATCAGGAGGCTCCGTTGCTCCACTGGAACTTTCAGCAACAAGTCGCCCTCCTCGGTGCGTTCCCACTCCAATAGCGGGTTGCGTATCGGGACGGCGCTCAGCGCTTCCCGGCGCGATAGCACCGGTTTCGGCTTCAACGCTGGAATGAACCTGCCCACAAACTCGCGCACTCCCATTTGACCTGCTATCCGCTTATCCCTCTGCTCTCTGTCATGCCACGGGCTAACAGCGCACCCTCTCAACCTCTTCGCGCCGCTCAGAAGGTCAATAGTGCTGACCCGTGCAAACGCTTAATGGCACCGCAGTTTGCCCACAATCTGCGTCAACAGCTCGCTCGTGCCCCGCTCCACACGCACCGAGTAGATACGATTACTTGGCTCGCAATGCCACACCACGCCCTGTATCTGCTCAGGACGACGCAGCATGAACCGCTCCACCTTACGACGCAACCACACCGTCGGCGCACGACGAAGCCCATTCAGGCAGATAGCAGGATGTTCGCCCACTCTACCTTGCTCGTGCTGCGCCTTGAATCGCCTCCATTCCGTCGCCCGCAGCGACCACTCTTCCAACGTCCACTTTTTCAAGGTCACATCTGCCAGTCCCCACCGTTCCACCACCACCTCAGTGTAGCGATGACGGAACTGCAGCATCAGATAGCCGGACATTACCTGCGACTTGACAAGCCAAAACCGCTCTGGCAGTCGGACCACCAATCCGAGCAGAGCCCACGTCCACCAACCGTCTTCCGAGTGGTCTTGCAGGGTGCTTAGCAACTGGTTCGCCACGTTGACCACCGCGTCGTCCCTATCGCCGCTCACCTGCGCAATGACCACTCGGTGGCAGTGCGGGCACTGCCGGATGAACCCGCGCACCTTTCGGTCGGCGCGGTAATGAAACTCCAGCGCACCTGGCCACTGTTCCGAAGACCGGATGCGTCCCGTGAAGGGAACCTTACGCTTCTTGGCTTGACGTTCAACTAGGTTTAGGTAGTTGTCCAGCCGCTTGCGAACGTCCACTTTCTTCTTCGCCTGCGCCCAACGCACCTCGGCAATCAGGCTACCCGGCGAGTCGACGCGCAAATAGCCCTCTTTCGCATCACCCTGAAAGCCGGTTACGCTCCAGTCGGGAGGTACCTCCAGGCTGACCCCTTGCCACCCTACTATCTGCCCCGGCGCCAGCCCGTGTTTCACACCGTGTCTGTCCTCGTTTATGATGTCTGCTGTTCCGCACTCTTTTCGGTCTTGGCGGGAGGTGCCGGTTCCTCGTCCAGCACTTCGGAGGTCGCTTTCTTGAACTCACGCAGGCTTTCGCCGACCGACCGCGCTAGCTCTGGCAGCCGCCGTGCCCCAAACAGCACGACGATGATGACGATAATTGGTAACGCTTCTTGCCAGCCGAAATACATCTGGATTACCTCACTCATTGAAACTCCTCCACAGTATCGTTAAGCCCCATCTCTATTCTATCACAATCAGTAGGGCAAATACGACACTGACCGTCCGATAATCGCCAGCGCAATGGCAGCCATACCGATAAGCCCCATACCACACGAGAATCCCGCCAGCAGCACCGGCGCCCACATGCGCCACTGGTCCGTACCGAAGCGACGGGCGAAGTAGCGATGTCCCAGAATCGTGCCTATCAGCATCGGTATGGTGTTGTGCGGCAGCGCACCGATACCGCCGACGAAACCGTAGTAAAACAACAGCGGCAGCTTCAACGCGGAGAACAGTGCAAACAGGGCAATCCCACCCGTGAAACCACCGATGATGTAGTCTGTGCGCAGTGCCCGCAGCAGCCACTGTCCTGTATCGCTTCCCTTCAGGTTAATCTGCTGCCACAGCGCGTTCATCTGCGCGTGCAGCGGCCAGAACTTCTGAGCATACGGATACTGTGCAGAGGGTATCTGGCTAGTATGCCAGAAGAACGCCCAGAACAGGAAGCTCGCCAATAGCACCACTGGTAGCATGAACGCCTCGGCATAGAGGATGCTGGTGAAGCGCGTGCCTGTTAGTTCCACCTCACGGAACCGCTGCGCCGCCCAGCCATGGTCTGCCAGCGGCATCGGCGCATACCAGATGTCCACCTTGTCGTATCCAGTCTTCAGGATAGTGGCCTCGCGCAGGTAGGGGAAGCTAACGCCCTGCCCCGTGAGAGCAATCATGCGCGCCGAGATATAGGAGTTAATCGGTGTCCACACCAGCCCGAAAAAGATGAATATCCACAACGGGAATCCGGGCACCAGCTGATGCGCGATAGCAATCATGCCGATGGTAGCCAGCAACCACGCGCCGATAGCGATGTACACCGTGTTGGCTTTGTCGCCCCGCCCAGCGGGTATCCGCGTGAAACTGCCCCGATTGGCGATAAGTTGCTTGCGCAGAACCAGCACCCGCACCACAGCGATGATACCGATGAACGCCACCGCCAGCTGCACGCCGATGCCGACGCTCAGCCAGAAGTTCATGTTCACCGTAAGCGACGTTTGGATAGTGGTCATGCCAGGGTACCAGTCCGGCAGTAGTCCCATGCGCTGCAGGATGGGGTTGGTGAACACTTGGCATAGCACGCTGGCAGTCGCGCTACCGATGACGATGGGCGCGGGAATGACGAAGCCAACCAGCACCAGTCCCAAGTCGCCTGACAATCCAGTGAGTGCAGCAGGCAGGATATGCTCGGTGTTGGGAACTAGGTCGAAGAAGGGTATCGGGATGAGCATGAACGCCTTGCCAAACAGCACGCTGGTAAAGATGGGGATTGCCAGATAGAAGAAACCGTAAACCAGCCCAATGACCGCGCCGGTGGAGAATACACGCCAGCGCCACGACTCTTCCTTTCGCGACGCTTCCGCAAGGGCAGTTGCTCCTGAAGCGGCGACCGGCGCCATCGGGAAGGGCAATCGCTCCACGTCGTTCGTGATGCGGAACAGGGTATAGCCCAGCCCCATCCACATCATGCGCCCGAAGATTTCGTTGGTCACCAGTAGCACAATCGGGATGAGCCAGTCGCGATGGAAGAAGGTACGGTGTAGGATTGCCAGACTGTCAGGACGCGGCACCGCCCACGTCGGTATCTGGTCCGCAATCGGCGTGGCGGGGGGAGACTGAATAAAGTACTGGTTCCAGATAAGCCAACCAAACGGTCCGCCTGACAACCCAATGCCACCAGACATGATCACCGTCAGCGAAGACGCGACGTAAAATAAGATGTAAATCTCCTGCTTCTTCAGCGGCGCGAACGAACGCCGTGCGACCTCCGCAAACAGCACGATGGTCACCCACTGGGCGGCGGGGCCTAAGCCTTGCCCCGCGACTAAGCCGAGGTACAACGCCCCAGGCAACATGATGAACGCAATGAACAGGGTGCCGATAGCCGTACGTACGGTAAACCCTTCTTCGAAACGTTGTCCGACCTCTACAGATTGCGTCTCCGCTGTCTCTCGCGCTAGGGCGATTTCATCCCGAATTGCCAACGGTGTCTACCCTCCTTCGACTGTTTCTGCACGAAACATAGCGCCGTGTATCAAGTTTTTAGAGCGCGGTGATAACCCACTCACCCATTCGCAGTATCACACTAGCAGCCACTATGGCAAGGAATGCCCATAGGCTAACCTGCCGCCAGCGTTGTATAAAAACCGATGCAGGCATTGCCAGATGCGTTCCCAACACTGCCACAAGTGCCAACCAAAAGGGTATCACCAGCGGGTGATACGCCATCGCGACTGACCATTGCCCATGTGCTAACGCACAGGTTGCTCGCGTCATCCCGCAAGTAGGGCAAGACACCCCAGTCAGCAAGCGAAAGGTACACAGGGTCGGAGCATGCTCAATGTGTGGCTTGAGATAGTATGCCCCCGTCCATATCGCGCCAATCAACATAGTCAACAAGAACGCCCGCCACATTGGCTAACTCCCCGCGATGGTGGCAATAATAACAATAAGCACATAAAACAACAAGCCTCCTCCCCAAATGACTAGGGATATAATACCAAGCACGTATCCTGCTTGTGCTAATCCTCTGCCCTCTACAGATGCTAACCCTTGCGACACTCGGTCTAACTCCTGCTTGCCCAAAATAATCGCTGGAATGCCCAGCAAGCCACAACACACCAACCCCAAGATGCCCAATACTAACGCTGTCACCGCCTGTCCACTTGCAGGTCCACCCACGACGCTGGGCGGTGCTGGTTCGCCCGCTGCTGGCGGTGGCTGGTTCGGGAACAGATAACTCAGTTCGGGCAACAGGCTCGCCCGAATCTGCGTGCCCGTAAACTCGTCCTCCAGCGTGGTGTTAGGCGCAATACGCCCCTCTCTCACCCACTGCTGTAAGGTCGCGATGTCGGCTGGCCCGTATCGGTTGCCGTCGTGCGCAATCACGTAGTAGCCCATTCACCCTCTCCCCGAGCGCATGTCCTCCTCTCACGCTCCTGTCGCTGGTTGCGTACTCGGCACGCCCGCAGTTTGTCGACCGTCGGTCTTCTGCAGGTAGCGCTCGCGCTCCTCTTGGCGCAGCGTCCGCCAGATGAGGAACTGCTTGCGCAGGGTGTTCAGGAAGCGACGGTTCACCCGCTTCCAGTTGGCGATGTCGCCGCTCAGGCGCGTTAGGGTCAGGTGCAGGTCGTATACATCGGGCATGTCGGTGGGGGTGGCTTCGATCTCCACGTTCTGGCTCACACCCAGGTCGAAAGGCGCAATCCACGCGGTGCAGGTGATGCGATAGGCGGTGCCCCCATCATAATCGTACTCCTCCGCCTTCACTCCCTGCGTCACGAAGTCGCCAATGGAGTACTCCTCATACGCCTGCAGCCATTCGCTCAGGAATGAGTTCAAGCCCGCTGCCTGTGCCCGCGTCACCGAGAAAGGCATCGGGATGCGCCACACGTCGCCTTCCGGCTCGGGCACTCGCCACGTGCGTTCCAACGCGGGCGTCGCTACCTCGGAGGCTTTGCGCGCAGGATAGATGGTAGACGCCAGCACAGTGGCAACTACAACGAGCGTCGACACCACCGCAGCCATCGACGAGAAGTTCAGATACAGCCCTGGCACGTTCAGCCACACGATAACCTTCGCGCTGAGTTGCCCCAAGAAGTATCCAATCACCGAGCCGAGAATGGCATACACCATCGCCTCGGCAAGGAACAGCAAGCCGATATGCGTGGGCGACAGCCCCAGCGACGAGAAGATGTGTATCTCCTTCACGCGCTCGTACACGCTGCTTAACATGGTCTGCAACACAATGAGCGCGGCAATAAGCACTGGTATCACGATGAACTCGATACCGCGTCCCGCCGTTGCCGCCAGCGTGGAGTATCGCCATGTGCGGTCGCCCTGCCCCGCATAAATGTTCAGCCCCAGCCGCGGCATCAGTTTGTCCAGCACGATGCGCACCTCTTCGGGCGTCGCGAAGGAGATGGCAATGCTCCGAATTTCCCCGCCGATGTTCATCAGCGTCTTGTACGGGATGTAGAAGCAGGCATCAGGCTCTAAGTGAACGTACTCGCGGAAGCCCGCTTCGCCAGCCCCAGCTCCCTGCCGCTGCATCTTCTGCATTAGAATGAAGTCGACAGGTGTCAGCGGCTCACGGTCAAGGTCCGTAATCTGTTTGAACCGCTGGCTATCCAAAATGCCGATGACCGTGTAGTCAACTCCGCTGAAGTTCACTTTCGCCTTGCCCACGTCCTCTGGCTCTATGCGAAGCTGCTGCGCCACAGCTGTAGGCACAATTGCCACGTAGCGGTCGCCTTCTCGGAACCATCGTCCTGCTAGTAGTGCCTTTTGAGGCTGTGTAACCTCTGCTTCCGCAGGCGACAGTCCGACCGCCGCTTTCGCATCATACTGGCGGTCACCACGGCGCAGGGTCAGGAACGACTGTTCACCGAACGCCGCCCCGAAGAACCATGCTCGCGGTGCGACTGCCCTATCACGGAACTCATCATAAAGCAGGCGGTATGCTGGCTCCTGTAGCGGTTCCCACAGCGCCGTGCGGATCATGATGCCGTTGTACAACGGCGTGCCCGGTGCGGGAACCTTATTGAACCGCAGCACGTTCACGATAGACGTAAACGACAGCACGATGAATGTCAGCAAGATGAGCGTGATACTGGTGAGCAGGGTGCGTGCTTTGCGCCGGCGCATATTGGACACGCCAAGGTTGAACGCGGCAAACGCCACGCTCACCCGCCCAATGTCTGCGCGGTGGATACCGCTAATCTGCCGGTTGAGCTGCTTGAGCTGCTCCTCGAATTTACCCGCCACCATGAAGGAGACCAACAGCGACAGCGCGAGCATGATAAAAGCTAGCAGCACCACGAACAGGTTACTCACCAGTTGGAACGCTGGGTGGATTTGGCTAAACGCGAAGAAGATAAGCAGGAAGATGATGAACGCCGTCAGCAGCTGGCGTTTCAGGTCGCTAAAGCCGAACAAAAGCCGCTCCATGAAGTAGGCAAACGGCATCAGCAGGAACATGTAGAAGATGACGCCGCGCACCACGTCGTTGGCTGTTGCTTGCACGTCTGGATAGGCGCGCGCCTCATAGCCCCACGCGGCGCGGGCGTAGGTGTCGAAGGCGGCGTAATCCTTACGCTCTAGCGCGGCACGCGCCTTGTCCAAATGCTCCTTGGCCAGCCCATGTAACTGCTCCAGACCCTCGTTGATGATGCGGAACTGGCGTAGGCGGCTCATGCGCCACTCATCGAGATTCCACATATCCTCGGCGACGCGCAGCGCGGTGTTGGCGATGGTTCCGCCGCGCGCAATCAGATCGCGCTCAGTTAGCTCCCGCTCCGTGAACGCGCGCACGACGAAGCCCTGTGCCTCTTCTGCGCTACCTGCCACCAAATAGCCTTCACCCTCTGGCTTCTGGGGCGTGGAGTTAATCAGCAAGAACCGTGTCGCGCCAGGTCCTACTCCCATCATAATCTTGATGCGCGAGCCCGGCTGTGCGAACACCACTGCTACATCCTCCACATAGGAGGTCAGCGAGTAATCCTGCACGGTCGCCAGCGTGTAGCCATACATGCGTGGCTGTCCGTTGGTCTCGCCGTCCAGCACCTCCATTGTGGTTAGCGCACGCAACGCCTGCTGGTCGACTAAATCATAGATCGACGTCGGCACGCAGCGGAACACCACGATACGAGTGGTCTTCCGACCAGTGGACATGGTGAAGTCAATCGCATATTCGGCAGCACCAGTGACACCCAAGTCGGGGGCGTATTCGATCTCACCGGTCTGCTCGTTCAAGCGATAGGCAGCGATGCTGGTCATGCGGTTCCAGCCGTAGGCAGTGATGGGCGGGATACCAGGGAAGCGGAAGTATGCATCCTCCCCTACCATCTGGATCATGTTGCCGCGCACACCCATGAAGGTCTTGGTGGCGTGGCGCACCACTGCCAGCGAGCCCGGCACTGGCTGATTGGGGATGAAGCTTTTTCGCGGGTCAAACAGCACCACTTGTCCGTCCAGCGTGCCGAAACCGCCCTGCAAGCCCATCGTCTGAAAGTTGCCTGGCTCCGAGATGGGGAAGCGCGGAACGTTCAGTTCGCCTGGCGCGTTCGTGTCGTTCAGGATGTGGTATAGCAAACAGGCAATCAGCTTCGTTTGGCGGGCGACATTCGCCACATTCACCCGCTCTGGCGTGTCGAATGGGGTATCGACCAGCGCGCGCGAGTCATCCGTCGTGCAAAAGGTCATGCCGTTTGCCCCCGACAGCGTAACCACTTCCGCGTCGAAGGCGAACTTGCCTGGCAGGTAGTTGCGCCAGTTCTTGCCCTCTACCGGGTTGACGCCATCAGCGAACGCCTTCCTATGGTCGAAGCCCAGCACGTGCCCGACTTTCTCGGCGTTTTCACGACAGATGCGTGCAGTATCCGAGAAGCGGTTCTGCACGTCCTCGCGCATGTCATAGAAATACCCTTTGTAGAACAAGCCCACTTGTCGCGACTTGCTGGAAAGGTCTAGCGACAGGAACAGATAAATGTCCAGCAGTTTCTTCTGCTTTGGCTTAAAGCCGATGCTGCTAATCAACGAGTTGACTAGCCGCTGCCCTACGTTGGGGCGCTCCAGTTCGAACATGTGCCGGTCCATCCACTCGCGCACTCCCTGTAGCGAGAGAAAGTGCGCGCTAGTGGCGATGAACATGATGGTGCGTTTGGGCGGGTTGGCTTTGTAGGCGCGGGCGACCTCCAGCAACCCTGCAATGCCGCACGCACTTTCCGCCCCAGGAGCCAGCGCGGGCACTACCGACATCGCATCGTAATAGGCAGAGATGACGATAATCTGGTTCTTAAACTTGGGGTCAGTGCCCTCCAGCCAACCAATGATATTGCGCGTGGTGCGTCGTTCCCAGGGCATGTTACAATACAAGGTGCCTGTCACTTCACGTTGTTCCGCGGTCAGCGCCAACAGGGGAGCTGCATCGCTCTTGCGGATGTAAAAGCGCGGAACGGTTACTGGGATACCGATGAACTTGGACTCTGCCTCACCCCGCATCGTAGCGCTGGGCTCAATAAAAATTACCGCCTTCGCGCCGAGCCGCGGGGCGTTTAGCCAGTCAGTACCGCAATTAAAGTCGACCAGCACGATACTGCCTTCTACGGTCTTTCCGCTAAAGTTCGGCAGTTTGCCATCTCGCGCGTAAATAACGGGACCAGTGATACCTTCGGGCGGAAGTTGAGAGGTGCGCACGAGGTTGGGCCACATCGCATACAGCGGAAACTCACGGTTGCCCACCCTTAGCTCCGCACCTTTGTCTATCGGCACGGTAACCGTGAACTCCTCTGAGGTCACGCGTTGCAGCCCAATCTGGCGAAACTGTTCTTCAATCCATTTCGCTGCTGCTTCCGAGCCTGGATACCCTGCTACGCGAGACGGATGGGACGACAGCTGGTATATCGTCTGACGGATTCGCTGCGAGGAAACAGAGCCCGCTAACCGTTTGTACGCCTCTGCAACCTCTGGGTCTACCTTCGGCTGGCTCCACGCGCCTGTCGCGAAAACCCCCAGCCACATCAGGGCGAACCATACCCACTGGGAACGCACCATCATGTTTATCACCTTCTCTGGCGTTTGGCTTTTCCTTATAATAGCATAACCACCTGTCGAAGTGAAGAGGGCTCTTCTCTCTGTAGCTTATGTATTTACGTGAAGCAGAGCCGTTTTCCTGCACAGAGGCAGAAGAGGTTTCAACAAATGCCCTGGGCGACTACGATAGCACGGGCTTTTGGCTGCGTCATGCGATAGGTTGAGTTGGTGAGCCGACTGCTTATGGCTAACAAGAATACGATGCACCACATCACCAAAGTCCCCACTACATCGCCCAGGCGGCCACCTGCCGAATCGCTTTGCAGAACCTGACCCGACACGGGCTGCCGCCAGCGTTAACCCTGTCTACGCTATCGTAATGGCTGCCATCCCCACTGTATAGCCTCGTGCAGCCGTTGCAGCACCTGCTCGCGAGTGGCAACGCCAGTGGTACCAATCTGCTGCACGGTGATGGAAGCCACTAGCTGCCCTACCTGCGCTGCTTCCAGCAGGCTCGCCCCGCTACACAACGCGCTGACGGTTCCCGCGGAGGTGCTGTCGCCTGCGCCCACAATATCAATCTCGCCTGTTACTGGAACCGCGGGAATGTGAATGATGTGTTCACCATTGACCACGAGTACCCCCTGCTCGCCCACCGTTAGGAAGACGGGCTTGCCAGTGCGCTGCGAGAGTTTTCTACCAACTTCTGCTGCCTCGTCAAGGGTGCAGTTTCCTTCCCAGTCGGGCTGGAAGACGCGCATCGCCTCGCGCTGGTTCGGTTTGATGAAAAGGCCACGGTACTCGCCGATGCGCGCTCGTGAGTCTGCGAAAAGCACTTTCTGTGGGTGTTGCCGCGCCAGTTCGCACAGCGCTTCGCGCACTCGGTCGGTCACCACGCCGCAGTTACGCTCTTCTACCTGGTCTGCCACAATCACGCCGTCCATCGCTGGCAGCATCTCGTGCAGCAACGAAAGCAGCCGCTCTTCCCACTCTGGCTCCAGTGGCGTGCGGTTCTTGATATCCAAGCGATTGATCTCATGCACTCTACCGTCTTGTTCGCGCACCAACGGTTTGGTGTAGGTCGGGGTGAAGCGGGTGGGGTGTTGCAGCACACCATCCACGTTCACGCCACGCACGCGCAACTCGTGCAGCAGGTCATGCCCCAAACCGTCCTGCCCAATGAGGGTCAAGGCATAGGTCTGCACCTCCAGCGCACGCAGGTTATTGGCGACGGTACCGCCCGCTCCTGGGCTGTTGCGAACCTCTACTACCTGGTACGCTTCCAGTCCCGTCTCGAGCGAGAGTTCGCTCAAGGCGCGGTCGATGATCAAGTAATGGTCTAGAAAGAAGTCTCCGACCACCAGCACTTTCTGCTCGGGAAAGCGGCTGAGAATCTGCTGCAGTCGCTCCTCCGTCATTCGCTCGCCTCCAGATGGGACAGGATACGGCGATACAGGTTTGGTATGGTGACCCGGTGATCGCCACAAAAGTAAAAGCTTTCACCGCCGTCGGCGACGGTGCGCACTAAGATTGTCTTCCACGGTCGGTAGTAATACCGCGGGTCGGTTTTGGGTGCCTCCTGATGGATGTCGCCTTCCAACGGAATGAGGTCAAATACCGCTGTGGTAAAGTGCTTAATCTCTCGTCCCTCCTGATGCGCCACATTGCGCGCCATCGATAGGGCTTTTAGGTATACCTCTGGCGCCATCACCGCCGACCCGAATGCCATCATCACGCCGCCCTCCAGCTGCGAAACAGTGTGGGCGAAGACCAGAAAATCGGTGTAGGAAGCGGCCCCCAGCGCGGCGCCGTCGCAGTTGGGATGCTCGTGGATAATGTCGTAGCCGATGCCGATATGGACGGTGACGGGCACGCGCAGGCGATAACCTGCTGCCAGGACGCTGATGTCCTTGTACGGGAAATCACCCTCAGCGATCATGCGACCAATTGCCTCGCCGAAGCCGACGCCCTCACGATGTGCCTCTTTCGCAGCCTCGTTAATGCGACCCGTCTCTTCCCACAAGCCGAATTGCCCCAATCGGATGTAGTGCGCAACGCTCTCGGTGGTTTTACCAATAAGGGCGAGTTCAAAGTCGTGGATAGGTCCTGCGCCGTTCATGGCGATATGTGTCAAGATGCCTCGCTCCATCAGGTCAATCAGGAAGCGGCTCACCCCCGCGCAGATGACATGCGCCCCCATCATCAGGATGACTGGTCTGCCGCAGCCGTAGGCGGACGCCACACGCTGCGCTAGGGTATCAAATCCAGGCGCGTCATAGGCAGGGATGGGGTCATTTAGCGCGTAGAACGAATCGAGTGACAAATCATGCCTGCGCTCCGCAAGCGGACGCAGCTTCAAACGCGAACGGTCAAAGAGTGGGTAGGGCACGGTGATGCGCTTGACCTCCTTATGTGCGCTATTCTATCATGTCCGTCGCAGCGCTGCAAGGGAAGAAAGGAAGCGATGCTCGCGCAGGCTAGCGCACACTACTGCGAACGCGATACCGAACTCCTGCAAGGGACCCGCTTAAGCGTTCCGTCAACACTACTCGTCTTGTCTATCTCAAAGTGCCTTACGCGGTCTCCCCAAACAGGTACGCCACTAGCTGCTCTTGTTCGCGGAACTCGGGCACGATGATGTCCGCGCCTGCCCCAATCAGCCGATTGCGCTTCCACTCGTTAACTCCCTCTTTGCGAACCTCGTCAGAAGCCACGCCGATGGCGATACCACCCACTGCCTTTGTGTTTTCGATCTCCACGTAGCCGTCACCAAAGCCCGCAAACTCCTTGCCCGACAGGGAGTGCGTCTCGATAATGCGCTGGATAAGCATCGCTTTGGAGAATCGCTTGTAGTCATCGAGCGCACCGTAGATGCCTTCAAAGTAGTGGTCTATTTTCAAGGCAGCCGCCTCGTCCAGTACGTATATCTCATCGGTGCCGCTGGCGAGATACATACGCACGCCACGTCGCTTTAGGTTCTCCAACAAATCGCGCGAGCCAGGAACCAACATCTCATCGGGGGAGATAGTACCGTTTTTCAAACCCTCCACCCGGTGTTTAATCCGCTCCCACAAACGGTGCAGATATTCCCATTTGTACTCCAAGGGGTCACGGGGCTTGCCGCCGCGCTTCTCGATCTCCTCGCACAACTGGATCATCTGGTAGATAGTCTGCTTACCCGTCAGGCGGTCGACGAACTCGCGCACGATGCGGGTGAGCTCCTCCGGGGTTTCAGTGGTGCTGGTTTCGCGCAGAAGCACCTCCACCATCATCGGCACCATGACCTGTTGCCAGCCCTCGCGGATGAGCGAAAGCGTGCCGTCGAAGTCGAACAGCGCGAAGCGGATATGCCCGCGCGGGATATCATCACATACGATTTCGATAAGCGTTCCGGGCAAAAATCGCACTGGGGTTCCTCCTTAAAGACCTAGCTGGCTATAGTTTACATTATGCGCATAACCAGGTCAAGGGGTATTCCGCTCGGCTTGACAGGCGGTAGACGACATTGATATAATAGTAGCGCACGGTCGGGGTGTGGCGCAGTTTGGTAGCGCGCCTGGATGGGGGCCAGGAGGTCAGCGGTTCAAGTCCGCTCACCCCGACCATTTGCTTTTAGAAAAGCTGAGGGATTACGCGATAGCTATAGAGGACACGCGGGAACAGCTCCGCGCCCGCGAAGCAGAACCGCGCGGACATCGGCTGCGCGTTATTGTGCTACCCGATGCCAAACGACTAACGGATATGCTCACCGGTGCCGATTTTCTACAGCGCCTGACCGATATTGGTTTCGTGGGAGAATCGGCAGGTTGCAGCGATAACCCTGACACTCCAAAGTATGCCCGTCTGCCGCTTGCACAGGTAGAAAAGCGTTAGGGATATAGCCATCCGCAGGCACAGTGAAACAACTGCTCCTTAGCTAGCCGCCAAACGGATTGCTCGCCACAGGGCTGCAGGATGTGGTTCCACCACGATGACCTTGCGCCCAATCTGCGCTTCAAACTGCGCCACCGTCACGTCGTCCAGAAATAGCGTGCCATCCCGCAAGCAGATGGAAGGCAGCACTACTGTTGGAAAGGTGGGGAACTGCGCCAAGGCGTCGGCAATGTCCTGCGCGGTGAGTAACCCTGCCACGTTCACCGTTCCCCCAAAGAAGCGGTTTTTGACCACGCAGACGTTCAATGCCACGCCCTGCACGCGCTGTAGTGTCTGTACGAAGCGCTGAATCACCTGTGCTGGCAGTTCGCCCGTGACCAGCGTCATCTGCACCGGGCGTGGCAGTCGCTTAGGTAGTCGTTGAGCTACCCCATTCGCCCGATCGAGGAAGAGCCGTACCGTTCCTACACCGTCTTCCAGCTGGGGGAAGTCTTCATAATACCGCCGACTGGGAATGGGCTGCTCCGCCAAGAAGAACCACTCATCCGACAGGAAGGCGAAGCGCGTGCCCAATCGCTTGCGGAACTGGCGCTCCATTTTGCGCACCTCGCGGATAAAGCGTTGTGCATACAGGCGGTCTGGCGCAGTTAACGGTGTAAGCTTCTGGCGATACTTCGTCAATCCCACAGGCACGATGGCCACCGACAGGGTGCCTGCCCGTCTGCCGCTGATGGCAGGATGCAGCATGGCAAGTTCATACAACGTCTGGCGCAGGGCGTCGCCGTCGTTCCAGCCCGGACACAGCACGATTTGCGCGTGGACATCGATACCGCCATCGTGTAGCCGTTGTAGAGTGGGTAGGATGGGCGTCGGCTCACGCTTGCCCAGCAGGCGCGCGCGTAGCTGGGGGTCGGTCGCATGTACGGAAACATACAGTGGCGTCAACTTCTGCTCGAGGATGCGTTGGAACTCCTCTTCGGTCACGTTGGTCAGCGTCACATAATTGCCATGCAGAAACGACAGACGGAAATCATCATCCATCAGGTACAACGAGCGACGCATCCCTTTGGGCATTTGGTGGATGAAGCAAAACACGCACTTGTTGTTGCAGGTGTGTATCTTGTCCGCGAGGTCGTTCTCGAACTCCAATCCCAGCAGGTCGTAGGGTTCCTTCTGGAAAGACAGGGTGAACCGCTTCTCCCCGCGCTGGACGGTCAACTCGACCGTAGGCTCCGTGATGTGAAAGCGGTAATCCAACGTATCCATTAGCCGGCGACCGTTGACGGCGAGCAGCATGTCGCCGACTTGCAGTCCCATCTCTTCTGCAAGACTGCCCGGTTCCACCGCCGCGATCACCAGTGCGCCCTTTGCCTTGTGCAATAGCTCCGACATGCCGTTTCCTCCTGCCTGCGTGAGATTGTACCTTATTTTGCGGAGCTAGTGCGTCCTAATCTAACCCTTGACAGCCCTGTTGCACCATGCTATAACACCTGTTGCAAAGCCGATGAACAGGCAGGGAGCGACCATTCGAGAGGTGCTTTTCCTCGTAAACCCGAAGGCAGGCGGCGGACGCGCATTGGGTCTCGACTGGCAGAAAGTGTGCGCTTCCTTGCCCTTTTCGTGGCGCGTGGTGATGCCCTCCTCTCCGCAGGATGCCTTGCAGCATGCCCAGCGATTCTGCGACAGCGAAGAGAAGGTGCTAGTCGTGGTCGGTGGCGATGGAACCATCCATGCTGTCCTTCCCGCGTTGGTAGGCAGTCCCTGTGCGCTAGCTTTTTTGCCAGCAGGCACTAGCAACGTGCTGGCGCGAGAGCTAGGCTATCCACTGGGGCGCAAAGCGATAAAGGGTTGCCTGCAGGCGCTGCGACACGGCGAAGTGCGGCAAATGGATGTCGGTGTGGTCAACGGGCGTCCCTTCGCGCTAATGACCAGCACGGGCTTCGACGCCTTTGTGCTGGAGCGCGTGTCAGACCGTCTAAAGCGACGGATAGGGGTGTTTGCGTTCATCTGGACGGGGCTACTAGCGTTGCGCCACTACCAGCCAGCCCAATATTGGTTGCAGGTCGGACAGGAGACGCACGAACTGGAAGCCGTCATGTTGGTGGTGTCCAACACCTCGCGCTACGGCTGGTTCACGGTCATAGCGCCCCCTGCCCGCATCGACGATGGTGTTTTGGACGTAATGGCGCTACCCGCACACGTGCAATGGCGTCAGCGCATCTGGCGCGTGGCGTGGGATGTTTTGCGCAACAGAGCCGACCACTGCCCATACCTGCTCCACCTGCGCGCACGCTCGCTGCACATCGAGTGCGCACGCCCCCAACCCTTCCAGTGCGACGGCGAGTTGGTGGGATGGACGCCGATGGACGTCAGCCTGTTGTCCAATGCGTTGCGAGTTATCGCCGCATCGCCTCCAGCTCCTTCGCATAACGTTGCTTGATAAAGTGCCGGCGCACCTTCAGTGTGGGGGTGAGTTCGCCGGTCTCGATGCTAAAGGGATGATCCAGCAGCGTGAAGCGGCGCACCTTCTCGAACTCAGCCAAGTGCGCGGTCAGGCGGTCGATCTCCTGTTTGATGAGCTGCTTCACTTCAGGCAGGGCAACCAGTTCGGTGTCGCTTCGCACCAGCAACCCCTGCATCTTGGCCCACTCGCGCGTCCGCTCGAAGTTGGGCACCACCAGCGCAGTGACCACATCCTGTTCATCGCCAAACAGCACAGCTTCTAAGATGTATGGGCTGCTCTTGAGCTGTTCCTCTATGGGCACTGGGGCGACGTTCTTGCCGTTCGCCAGCACGATGATGTCCTTCTTACGTCCAGTGATGCGCAGGAACCCATCAGCATCGATAGAGCCCAAATCGCCCGTGTGGAACCACCCTTCTTCATCGATTACCGCCGCTGTCTCCGCCGGCTTTTGGTAGTAGCCTTGCATGACGTTGGGACCGCGCACCAGGATTTCGCCATCGTCCGCGATGCGTACCTCCACGCCAGGAATAGGTTTACCGACGGTGCCAAAACGGTAGTCATCGGGTCGGTTGACAGAAACCACAGGAGAGGTCTCGGTCAGCCCATAGCCTTCCAGAATCAGGATTCCGAAGGCGTGGAAAAACTCGGCGTTGTGCCTACCCAGCGCTGCGCCGCCCGACACAAAGAAGCGTAATCGCCCACCTGTTAGGTCGCGGATTTTGTGCGGCACCAACTTGTCCGCTATGCGGTGCTTGAAGCGCAGCCACGGCGTCCAGCGTCGTTCGCCCCGTACTGCTTGCGCGGCTTTCGTGGCGTTGCGGTATGCCCAGTGAAAGATGCGTCGACGCAGCGGGGGCTGTTTGGTGACGTTCTCCAGGATGCGGTCGCGGATGCTGTCGAACAGGCGCGGAACCGCTAACATTATGGTCGGCTTCGCGATCTGCATGTCGCGGGCGATGGTAAACAGCGTCTCGCAGTAGTAGACGGTCGCGCCACAAGCGACAGCGGCAAAGTGCCCGCCCATGCGCTCGAACACGTGACTGAGCGGCAGGAACGATAGGAACACATCCTCAGGTCCCGCCTCAATAATTCGCAAACAGGCTTCTACGTTGGAGAGCAGGTTGTAGTGCGACAGCATTGCCCCTTTGGGCTCGCCAGTGGTGCCGCTCGTGTAGATGAACGTGGCGATGTGGTCTGGCGGGATCTGCGCAATGCGCTGATAAAATCGGGCTTCTGTGTCGGGTTGTTCGGCGCCGCGCCGTTCGATATCACCGAAAGTCGCGGCGTTGCTGGCAAGGTCGGTGGGGGCATCCATGCAAACGATGGTCTCCAAATGCGGTACGGCTTTACTGACCTCCACCGCCTTTGCATATTGCTTCTCATCCGAGACGATGATCACACGCGCGCCACTGTCCCGTGCAAGGTACTCAATCTGTCCTGCAGGCAAGGTGGGATATACCGGCACCACAATCGCCCCTAACGACAGCAAGGCGTAATCCGCAATGACCCATTCGGGTCGGTTCTCTGAGAGCAGTAGCACTCGGTCACCAAACGACACGCCTGTGGCTTCTAGCCCTGCACTGAAGTGAATGACGCGCTGTAAATACTCGCCGTAGGTCAGGGGATGGGTCTGCCCTTGGAGGATGCGCACCAGTGCGGTTTGGTTGGGTTGCCGCTGCGCCACCTGCGCAAAAACGGTGCAAAGGTTTCGTGACATGAGTGTAACCCCCTTCTCGTTGTGACAGCCCCTCGGCTGTCCGCACAGGCAGGCACTCCCTGCCCGGGTAGGGCGCCGCCCTACCACGGGGGAATGCTACTCTCCTATCGCCTTTAATATTACCCGTTTTCGCCGCTGACCGTCAAACTCGGCATAGTAAATCTGCTGCCACGGACCGAGGTCTAACCTGCCAGCGGTAATCGGCACGATAACTTCGTGGTGGATAAGCAGGCTTTTAAGGTGTGCATCGCCGTTGTCCTCGCCTGTGCGGTGATGGCGGTAGTCGGGGCGGTAAGGCGCGAGTTTCTCTAGCCACTCGTCGATGTCGGCAATCAGTCCGCTCTCGGCGTCGTTGACGTAGACGCCTGCGGTGATGTGCATCGCGCTCACCAGCACGAAGCCCTCTTGAATGCCGCTTTCCCGCACGAACTGTTCCACCTCATCGGTGATGTTGATGTACTCACGGCGTCTGGCGGTGTTGAACCAGAGGTACTTGGTGGCCGATTTCATCCCTTCCTCCCATCCAGGTGTTTCCATCCCATCATAGCACAGCAGCACGATATCTGCCAAGTTTTGCAGGGGTGCGCGCATGATAGCGCGACACAACGGTCACGCCGCAGAGTCAGCCCTCTGGTGCCACAAGGGAAATGCACTCTTATCGCGAACTACTCAACAAGGGATGAGGTCATCGGAGAGAGGCATGACGAAACACGCATCGGTGCTGACCGTCACCTTAAACGCTGCTGTGGATAAGACGTACCGTGTGGAAGGCTTCTGTTTAGACCGCGTGTTCCGTGTGGAAGCAGGGCGAGTGGTTGCTGGCGGGAAAGGTATCAATGTGGCGCGTGTGCTACACACGCTAGGCGTGCCAGTGGTGGCAACGGGCTTTCTGGGCGGACATAACGGCGCGTTCATTCTGGACAGTCTGCAACACGAGGGCATTCCTGGCGACTTCGTTTGGACTCAAGGCGAAAGCCGCGTGTGTTTGGCGGTCATCGACCCCGTCGGCGGCACGCAGACCGAGCTGAACGAGGTTGGTCCCACTATCCACCCTGAAGAGGTCTCAGCCCTGGAGCAAAAGCTAAGGGCGTTGCTGCCACACTTCGACTACGTGACCCTATCTGGCAGCGCACCACCCGGCGTACCCGATGATTTTCACGCCCGAGTCATCCGCATGGGACATGAGGTAGGTGTTAAGGTAGTGCTGGACAGCAGCGGCAGGCTGCTCAGGCACGGCGTGGAAGCGACCCCATGGATGGTGAAGCCAAATCGCGCGGAGTTGACCGACATTTTCGGGTGGGAACCTACAGGCATCGCAGACGCCCTACAGATGGCGCGTCGGCTTCACGAGAAGGGCATCGAGATTGTCGTGGTAACGCTGGGCAAGCGGGGGGCAATTTGGGTCAGTAGCGAGGGCGCATGGTTCGCACAACCGCCAGAGGTGGAGTTTGTTAGCGCGGTTGGCTCTGGCGATTCGATGTTGGCGGCGATGTTATATGCGACGATACAAGGTATGTCCGCTCCCGATGTGCTACGCTGGGGTGTTGCTACGGGCGCAGCCAATGCGGCCGTATTCGGGGCAGGGTTCTGTACGAGAGAACAGATCGAGGAGTTGCTACCGAAGGTGCAGTGCGAAAAGGCTACCATTTAACGCATTTTGCAACGCCAACAGGCTTTTCACTGGTGAACGGCGAACCTGCCACCTGAGATGAGTAAGGAAATGACCACCACCCTTCCCAAGTGGCAGCTGCAAGTCGTGCAGGTTGGGCAATCCATCGCCACCACCATGATATTGTACGGTCAACCGTTCTATGCGCGGCGGGCTCTGGACTGGAGCCCTGCCTCCATCGCCGTTACCCAAATCGTCATCGGTGTTCTGACCGCCATTGGTTCAGTGTTGGGAGGCTGGCTGATTGAACGGCGCGGCTGCCGAGCATCAATGACGCTGGGGCTAACTGGACTCATTGTCGGGGCGCTGGCGGGTTGGCTTCTGCCAGAAGGATGGAACATGGTAACCGCCGTGGCTTTGGTGGCGTGTTCTCAAGGATTCGTGTGGCCTGCACTCGAAGCCGCCATCACGCGCGGGGAGCCTCAGCATCGTGTGCAGCATCTCGTCGGCATATACAACCTTGGGTGGTCAGGAGGCAGTGGCTTCTCGTTTTTCATAACGACCCCTGTGATGAGCGCGTTCGGCTTGCGAGCGATGTTTGCCCTGCCGTTAGCCATCTACCTGTTCAACCTGCTGCTTGTGCGGAAATTACTTCCCGATTACGATAGCATTCCCGACAAACACCATACTGTCGTCGACCCTGAAGGGGTGGAGCTTACTCCACAACAGCGTCATGCTTTCCGGTTATTAGGCTGGTTAGCTAACCCTATGGCATACGTGGCAATCAACGTGATCGTTACCTACAACCCATTAGTGGCACAGCGCATCGGTGTCAGCTTCGCTACTGCCAGCAGCTGGTTTAGCCTATGGTTTTATGTACGAATGCTTGCCTTCGAGCTACTGCGTCGCTGGAGCGGCTGGCACTATCGCCCCAATCTGCTGTTTGCGGCGTTTGGTGTGGCGATGCTTAGCTTTGCCGCAATGATGCTTGCCCCTTCTCTATTAGTGCATCTCCTAGCGCAGGTTGCCTTCGGACTAAGTATTGGGCTGTTGTATCAGTCATCGCTGTTTTACTCTATGGCAGGAAGCGCACAGAAAGGCACGCACGGCGGTTTCCACGAGTCGTTCATCGGACTGGGGCTCGCGACGGGGGCGAGTTTGGCGTTTGTCGGAGACCGGATTGCCCCACACCACCCTACCCTATCCGTGTTACTGGTGTGGACATTGATGACGGTCGCCCTTGCGTTGATGTGGCGCTTAGTGCGGCGCGAATTGCAATGACACGCCAGCCATCGCTGCCTGCTGATGTAGCGGGCTCTGCTTGTGGTATCACGCTGGATACATCTACCGCACCTCATACAGAAGGTGTGGGGAAGGACACAGGGAAGTAAATGGCGAATCAGCCAGAGAACCCATCAGCCAACACGCGAACGTGTTCTAAGAGAGGCAAAACAGGTAAACAAAAGGATGGCAGAACAGTTTTGGACCGCGCCTTTTTGGTGCGTTGTCGCTTCGGCTGTCACAGCGCTGGTCTTCGTGCCCCGTAGAAGCGTCCACTGGGTTTCCGCGCTACCTACTATTCTAGCTGTCGCATGGAGTGTGGTGCTTGCCGTCTTCGCGTGGTTTCACCACTCAAGCGGACTGCAGGTAGAGGCAAAATGGCTGGTAGTTGGCGACTGGAGTATCACCTTCGGCGCGAGACTGGACGGTCTCTCCGCGCTGATGATGCTTATCGTCAGTACGGTGAGCCTGGCAGTGCAGGTATACTCGGTGGGATACATGGCGGGGGACGCAGGGTTCGCCCGCTATTTTTCGGTCATGGCACTGTTCACCGCGGCGATGCTCGGGCTGGTCCTAGCCGACAACCTGCTCTTGCTTTACATGAGCTGGGAGCTAGTCGGTTTATGTTCCTACCTGCTGATTGGTTTCTGGTATCGTAAGCCTGAAGCAGCCAACGCTGCCAAAAAGGCTTTCGTGGTGACCCGTTTCGGAGACGTAGGTTTCCTGCTGGGCATCATCCTGCTCTCGTACGCAGCGGGCACGTTTCAAATCCACCAAATCGAAGCGAAGGTCGGTAACGACACACTGAGCCCTTTGTTTGGTTCCCTTACGACCTTCACGACGGTAGTCGCCCTGCTGCTGTTCTGTGGTGCGTTGGGCAAGAGCGCACAGTTTCCCCTACACATCTGGCTGCCCGACGCGATGGAAGGCCCCACACCCGTCTCCGCGCTGATTCACGCGGCGACGATGGTGGCGGCGGGGGTGTTTCTGGTCGCCCGGATGTTCTTCCTGTTCGAAGTCGCTCCGACAGCGATGCAGGTGGTGGCTCTCATCGGCGGGTTCACTGCGTTCATGGCTGCGACTGTTGCTGTCGTGCAGTTCGACATCAAGCGGGTACTCGCCTACTCCACCATCAGCCAGTTGGGATACATGATGATGGCGTTGGGATTGGGTGACCGCGTGGCGGCGATGTTCCATTTGGGCACACACGCCTACTTTAAGAGTCTGCTGTTCCTGACGGCAGGCAGCGTTATCCATGCCACCCACACGCAAGACCTGCGCGAGATGGGCGGGCTGTACGCGAGGATGCGCGTAACAGCCATCACTGCGCTCATTGGGGCGCTCGCGTTGGCAGGCATCCCACCCCTAAGCGGTTTCTGGAGTAAGGACGAGATTCTGCTAACAGCGTGGCGCAGCGGCAACGAAGTTGCATTGACTTTTGGACTGCTAACCGCCATTCTCACTGCGTTTTACATGACGCGCTTATGGGTGATGACGTTTTTAGGACAGGCGCGTGGTGCTGGTGCGGCACACGCCCATGAGTCGCCCCCTGTGATGGCAGTGCCGTTGGTACTGCTGGCTGTTGCAGCTGCCGTCGGCGGGATGGGTGCATCTGCCGTCCGCGTTGCGTTAGAGGATACTGGACAACACGCCAGCCTTTCCCTACCGTTAGCTGCCGGTGCTACCGTCATTGCGCTGGTGGGCATCGCCGGCGGATGGCGAACCTACTCGCGCGCCGCCGCGCAGGACCCCTTGCGCTCCGCGCTTCCTTCACCCGTCTACAACCTGCTTGAGCGGAAGTGGTTTGTGGATGACTTTTTCACCTTCATCGTGGCGAGGCTAGTGCTGTGGACGGCACAGGTCACCGCGTGGGTGGACCGCCACATCGTGGACGGCATCGTGAACGGCGTCGCGTGGTTTACTGGGGCAACTGGGGCACGCTTGCGGTGGCTGACCAATGGACAGGCGCAGTTCTATGTGCTAGTGCTGGTGCTGAGCATTCTAGCAACGGTGGCTGCGGTGCTGAGCCGCTTCCAGTGAGGGGTGTGAGACGATGGATTGGATAGGCAAACATGCGCTATCGATGACAATACTGGTGCCATTCGTCGCCTGTTTGCTAATCTTGCTTGTGCCATCGGAGCGCAAAACGGTTATGCGAGTCATGGCGGCGGTAGCTTCGGGTATCACGCTGCTGCTATCGCTGTGGTTGTGCCTAAACTTCGACTTCCGCAAAGGAGGTATCCAGTTCGAAGAACGCATCGATTGGCTGCCGCTATCTGGCGTGAGCTACCACTTGGGTGTCGACGGAGTCAGCATCACACTCGTTTTGCTTACTGCTTTCATCATCTTCACTGGGGTGTTCGCTTCGTGGACCATTGAACACCGTACGAAGGACTTCCTGTCGCTGTTGCTGTTCTTGGTAACGGGCGTGTTCGGGGTTTTCGTCTCGTTAGACCTGTTTTTCTTCTTCCTGTTCTACGAGATCGCCGTGTTACCGATGTATCTGCTGATTGGCATCTGGGGTACGGGACGCAAAGAGTATGCGGCGATGAAACTAACCCTGTACCTCCTGCTGGGCAGTGCGTTTATTTTAGTAGGGATACTGGCGGTGTATTTCCTTAGCCCCACGAACACCTTTGACATCCCCGACCTGCTGACAACCGCGAAGTTCTCTGAAACGCAGCAGCGCATCCTATTCCTGATATTCTACATCGGCTTCGGCATTTTGGCAGGCATTTGGCCGTTGCACACGTGGTCGCCCGATGGTCACGCCAGCGCACCAACAGCGGTGAGCATGTTGCACGCGGGCGTGTTGATGAAGCTGGGCGCGTTCGGGGTGTTGCGCGTGGGGATGAGCCTGATGCCAGAAGGTGCGACCTACTGGGCGCCGCTAATGGGCACCATTGCCGTCATCAACATCATCTATGGCGCGTTTAGCGCGATGGGGCAGACCGACCTGAAGTACGTCATCGCCTACTCCAGCGTGAGCCACATGGGGGTGGTGATGCTGGGACTGGCGGGTTTGAATGCCATCAGTCTTACTGGCTCCACCCTGCAGATGTTCGCGCACGGCATCATGACGGGGCTGTTCTTTGCGCTGGTAGGGCTGGTCTACGAGAAATCGCACACGCGCGACATCCTGAAGATGGGCGGCTTCGCTGAAAAGATGCCTGGCATCGGGGTAGCGTTCGTGGTGGGCGGATTGTCCTCGTTTGGCTTGCCGGGCACCAGTGGCTTCGTGGCGGAGTTCCTCACCTTCTGGGGGGTCTGGCAGACCTATCCCTGGATGACCTATTTGGGCGTGGCAGGTATCGTGATTACTGCGACCTACGTGCTGCGCGTGGTGCAAAAGGTGTTCTTGGGTCCTCGTCCACCAGGTTATGACGACTTGCCCGACGCCCGCACCACCGAATGGGTCGCGCTGGTGGTGCTGGGAGCTATCCTGATTGTCACGGGAGTGATGCCCCGACTGTTGACGGACTTCCTGAACGTGGGTGTGCATGATTATCTGAAGCTGCTGGGAAAGGGATAGGGCGATGGTAGACTGGGTAGAGATAATCAACCTGACATTGCCGCACCTGTGGTTGCTGGCGGGAGTGCTGCTGGTGCTGCTGGCGGAGGGCGCGTTGCCCCGCCGCTGGAACGCGGGCGGTTGGACGGCAATCGGCGTGTTCACTATTGCGGCGTTACTCGCCACATGGACGTCCCGCGACGGCGAGCTGTGGCAGGGCATCTATGTGTGGGACGGCTACGCCCGAATGCTGACCTCGCTTATCGCCATGATTGGCGCGCTGGTGTGCCTGTCCTCCGTATGCTGCGAAGAGTGGCAGCGGACGGGAGACCGCGGCAGCTATTACGCGCTCCTGCTGCTGAGTGCGCTCGGGTTCACGCTCATGTGTTCCGCGGGTAGCCTGTTAACGCTATACATCACCCTCGAAATCGGCACGGTAAGCCTGTTCGCGCTGGCTGGACACCGCAAAACCGACCCCCTGAGCGGGGAGGCGGCACTGAAACTGCTGGTGGTTAGCGCGTCGTCGTCCGCCATCCTGTTGTATGGTATCAGCCTGGTGTATGGCGCGTATGGCACGACGGTATACACGCAGTTGATGCGCACCATCCATGCAGGAACCGACGGCAGCCAGATTGGACTGCTGGGGATGCTGGGGGTGGTGCTGGTGATTGGCGGGTTGGGCTTTAAGATTACTGCTGCGCCGTTCCACCTGTGGGTAGCCGACGTCTACCAAGGCGCGCCTACCCCCGTCAGCGCGTTCTTGTCCACTGCGTCTAAAACGGCAGGCTTTGCCGCACTGTTGCGACTGTTGCTCGTCGGCTTTCACGGTGTCAGTGACACCTGGATTACGGTGCTGATTGCCCTCTCTGCGATGAGCATGGTACTGGGTAATCTAGTCGCGCTCGCGCAAAGTAGCCTCAAGCGGTTGCTCGCCTACTCCAGCGTGGCGCAGGCAGGGTACCTGCTAGTGGCAGTGGTATCGGGACTGGAGCTGGGGCTGGGCGCTACCCTCTTTTACCTGTTGCTGTACGCCTTTGCGAACGCGGGGGCGTTCTTCGTGGCGCAGGCGTTGCTGGGCAATGTGGGTTCGGAAGAGATAGACGCCCTGCGGGGACTGCGTTACCGCGCGCCAGCCCTCGCCTTTGCGATGCTGGTGTTTCTGCTGTCGCTGGGGGGTATCCCGCCGCTGGCGGGGTTCTGGGGCAAACTGTACCTCTTCTGGGCAGGTGCCTCCGAAGGACATTACATACTGGTGCTTATCGGCGCGGTTACCAGCGTCATCGCCCTCTACTACTACCTGATGGTGGTGAAGCGGATGTTTATCGACGCGCCGGAAGTGGATACCCCCTTTCGGTTCCGGCTATCACTTAGCACAGCAATCGCCATCTGCGTCGCGGTAACAGCAATCATCGGGTTGTATCCACGCCCTTGGCTGGATTGGAGCTACGCCTCCACCTTTCTCACTGCTCCAACAGAGCTCATCCGCACCGCCAGATAGTCCCTGCAACGTTGGGAGAGCCGCGTTGGGCTGCGCGTGCTTGGTATCCCTCCGCGCGTTAAACAACGTTGGCTTAACCAGCTACAGGAGCGGCTGTTACTCCCGACGCCTTCATGCGACTAGCTGTTGCATCGCCGCTTTCAGCCCTTCCAGCGTCGGCTCGTCGTGCGTTTCAAGATAGCAGCGGATAAGTGGCTCGGTGCCCGAAGCACGTACCAGCACCCACGCCTCTTGTTCCAGCAACAGCTTTACGCCGTCTACCAGATTGGTGCCTAGGACGCGGAGCCCGTTGAGACTGTCAGGAGGCTCCTCACGGAAGCGGCGCATCAGCGCACCCTTACGCGCTTCATCCACATGCAGGTCAATACGCTGCGTGAAGTAAGGACCTGTCTGCTGCACCACCTGCGCTAGTGCCTGCTTCAACGTCATCGCTTCCTTCGCCACCAGCTCCGCCATCAGCAGGTCTGCCAAGATACCGTCTTTTTCGGGAATATGCCCGATGACACTCAGTCCCCCACTCTCCTCACCACCGACCAACGCGCCTGTGCGCGCCATCGTACTACCGACCCATTTGAAGCCGACCGGCGTCTCGTGGACGGTGATGTTGCCATAACGACGCGCAAGGGCATCGATCTGGTGCGTGGTGGCCACTGTACGCACGGCATGACCGCTGCTGGGCTTTACCTTGTGCAGCAGATACCAGAGGGTGAGGACGATTACCTGATTGGCAGTCACCATCTCCCCATCCGAGTCCACCACGCCGAAGCGGTCAGCGTCTCCGTCGGTCGCCAAACCCAAATGCGCTCCCGTAGCGCGCACGCGCTCACTGAGCAGCTGCAGGTTCTGGGGGTTCGGGTCGGGCAGCGAGCCGCCAAAGGCAGGGTTGCGGTCGCCTTTGATGGTCTCTACCTGCGCTCCTATCTCACGCAGGAAGCCATCCACATAGCCGCGCCCGGTGGCGTACAACGGGTCGTACACTACCTTCAAACCTGCTAGGGCACGGGTATCCAGCAGCTGATGCAAGTGTGCGAAGTAGTCTGGGCGGGGGTCTATTCTTTGCTTTAGAGCGGGGTTTCCACCGCGCTTAACGGATGCTGGGTTCTGCTGGCAATAGGCAATCTGTTCCTCGATGGCGTTGGTCGTCTCGGGCAGAGCTGGATGGCACGCCTCTGGGATAAACTTGATGCCGTTATACTGGGGCGGATTGTGCGAAGCAGTTATCATTACGGCACCAGCGAGACCCCTCGCCCGAATAGTGTACACAGTGACGGGGGTCGGGGTGTCGCGGTCGGTTATGAAGGCGGGAATGCCGTTGGCGGTCAGCACATCCGCAATGGTGTCAGCGAACAGGTCGGATAGTAACCGGGCGTCGTAGCCGATGACGATACCGCGCTCCCATCCTGGCTGGTCTTTCACATAATTCGCAATGGCTTGCGCCACAAGCGCTACGTTGTCGAAGGTGAACTCTCGCGCCATCACCGCGCGCCAACCGTCCGTTCCGAACTTGATTGAGATGCTCACCGCTCGTCCCCCTATCGTGTCCGTTGATTTTTTGAGTCAGTGAAAGCGCTAGCACACCACTTAGTCGCTCATTTACGTCCTGTGCGTGGCGGTTTCACGCTTAATACCTCGCGTGCCGCCTCCAATACATCCGCCTCTTTGACCGCATACAGATGCTCGTGGATCTCTTGCGGGGTGAGACGGGCGCCGTCGGGAAGCGGCACGGTTACCGCTCGGTGGCAGTCATGGTTATGCGCCCAGCGATGGAACTTATGCGGGGCAAACACCGCCACCGTCGGCGTTCCCAAAGCGACCGCGGCGTGGATCATTCCGGTGTCGTTTCCCACCAGCAGGTCTACTTCTGCCAACAGGGCAAGCGCCTCGCGCAAGCTGGTACGCCCCACCATGTTCAACGCGCCGTCCTTGAATGAGGAAGCTACCTGCTCTGCCACGTCAGCCTCGTTGCTGGCGCCCAGCAGGATCACCTGGAAGCCATACTCTTTCTGTAGCTGTTGTGCCACCCAAGTGAACCCTTCGGTGCGCCACCGTTTGATGTAGGCATCGTTGGAGCCTGGCTGCAACAGCAATATCGGTTGCTGGAGGTCGATCCCTTCCTTGCTCAGGCGTTCTCGGATGGCTTCGCGCTCCTCAGGGGTTACCCATAGCTCCATGTGGGTGCCCTGTGCAGGTGCATCGCACGCCTCCGCCACATCCAGTAGGTGCAAAATCTCGTGCTTGGGCGGCGCATAAGGCACTCGCCGCGTGAGCAAGAAGCCCCGATCCTCTGTGTCAAAACCCACACGCTGCGGGATTCGCGCCATAAACGCCAGCACGGCACTGCTCAGTGAACGATTAAACAACACCGCCAAGTCGTATCGTTTGCGACGCAGCACCCGCCAGATCTCTAGGTCTACCCGCCGACGCACCGACACGGGACGCGCCAGATATTCCTGGATATACGGGCAGCCACGCAACAGCTCTTTGGCAGCAGGGTTAGAAAGCAGGGTGATGTGCGCCTCGGGATAACGCGCTGCCAGCGCGCGCATCGCGGGAACCGCGACGATGGTGTCTCCCAGATAGCGGGACTTAGTGACTATCAGTATCCGACGGACGTCATGCATGGGCTACCACCTCCAGCAGCGTGCGTTCCAGCACCTGTACGACCTCTTCTACAGTAATCATGTCCATGCAGTCGGAATGCTCGCGACGCGAGTTCCGACCGTTGCACATAACACACTCATGCTTGTGTGTGATGAGACGATGCTCCTGACCATAGGGCGACGTTCGCACGGGGTCTGAGGGACCATACAGCCCAATGACCGGTTTATTCAGCGCGACCGAGATATGCGCTGAGCCAGTATCGCCACAAAGGTGGATGAGACTGCGCCGCAGGATAGCGGCTAGCTCCTTCAGGTTCGTGTGTCCAACCATGTCGGCGAAGGCAACAGGTGTGCTAGCACGTATCTCTTCTGCCAGCGGACGGTCTGCCTTGCTCCCCACCAATACCACAGGCAGATGAAACCGCTGGTCAATCTGTGTAATGAGTTCTGCCCACCGCTGGGTTCGCCATCGTTTGAAAGGCCGCCCTGCCGAGGGATTAATGGAGATGAAGCCTTCTGCTGGGACAATCCCCGCGTTCTCCAGCAGAAGCTGCACCCGCTCGTCTGCCTGTGCGGGAATGTACAGCGGAAACTCTATTGGTTCGGCTTCTGCACCTAAAAACCGTGCTACATCTAAATATTCCTGCACAGCATGGGTGCTGTCGGGCTGTTTGGGCACTACGCGGTTAAATAGCCATGCTCCCTCGCGCTGCCAACAGTATCCGATGCGCGTTGGCGCTCCAGTTAGCCGTGCCACCACCGCACTTTTCAGTAATCCCTGAAGGTCGATGGTCAGCTGGAAGCGCCGCGCACGCAACTCCTGCACGAGGCGCCGCACCTGTTGCCATGTGCGAGGATGCCAAGCTCCGTGCCGCCACGCCTTGCCCGGGATGGTCAGCACTTCGTGGAGATATGGGTTGCCAGTTACCATCTCGGCGCAGCGTTCTTCGACAATCCAGCTGAGCTGCAGGTGCGGAAAACTACGTTTGAGGGCAGCCGCCACTGGCAAGGCGTGTACCACATCGCCGATGGACGTGAGTTTGACAATCGCCACGCGTTCGATGCGGTTCAGGTCAACACGCGGTGCGATGTGCATGCGCCTCCTCCGGCGGGCGAGTCTTCCAGCGGTTATGCAGCCATAGCCACTGCGCGGGATGTTTGCGGATTTGCCGTTCGATGATGGCGGTAATCCTTTCCATCGTCTCAGTCACGTCACGCTCCTTATCTTCGGAAGGCTGTACGACCAGCGGGGGCAACATCTCACAGAGAAACGTGTCATCGGACTGGCGAGTGCAGAACACCGGTAAAATCGGCGCGCCTGTGCGCAACGCTAGTAATGCGGGTCCGGCAGCGGTGCCCGCCAGTTTCCCGAAAAACGGCACAAACACATCACCTGCGTTCTGGTCTGGCAGCATTGCCACCACTTCATTACGCCGTAACGCCTTTAGGACATCTCGCACGGCGTGTCCCTTAGGCAGAACGCGGTAACCGCCCTGTTCACGGATGCGGTTCACCAGCGCAGCGGTTGGCGCATCGTCGGCGTCTCGTGCTACGACGCTCAAGGGGTAGCCGATGCATCGCGTCAGATATCGCGCAGCAATTTCCCAATTGCCATAATGCGCGGTAACAATCAGGGTACCCCGTCCTTGCTGAACACACCAGTGCAAGTGTTCTTCGCCCACCACTCGCACCATGCGCCGAAGGTCTTCTGTGGATAAGCCTTCCCCCACCAAGAACTCCATCAGGGACTTGGTGAAATGCACGAACACCTGGCGGACAACCTGCTCACGCTCCTTGTCAGAAAGGGAACCCCCATACGCCAGATGCAGGTTGCGCTCGGCGACTCGTCGGTATCGCCGTGATAGGCGGTATGCCAGCAGTCCTAACCGCTCACCCAATCGATGGAGCACGGGCAGCGGAAGACGCCTTGCCAGATGATACAACGCCAGCAGGCCCACTCGCCCAGCGAAGCCTACCACTCGCTTGAGAACTGTGGATGGCGTCCTTCCCTTCCGCCTGATGCGATTACCGTCGCTGTCGCTCATACCGGCTAATATGATACCCGTGATGCGGCGAAACGGCAAGGGTTCACGGGAGACGTGCGTCCAAGCCGTTGCGTCCGATTCCTGGATGAGTCTACTCAATAAACCATGCCATGTCAGAGGAGTCTTTGTATCCAGTAAAAAAATAGAAACAAAAAGGAGGAGGAGAGGTCAATGAAACGACTGGTCGCCACTGCCGCAGGTGTTCTCTGCACCGTGTCAGCGTTGGCGCAGGTAACTGTCCTTCCTTCGCGCTCCAGCACCATCTATGGCGCAACCGGCTTGTTCAGCGTGCCGACTGCCGACGTGCTGAGCGCGCAAAAGTTCCAGTTAGGAACCCATTTCGGGCGCGACCTAAGTACCGTGTCCATCAACGCCGGGCTCGCCAACTTCGTAGAGGTAGGCGTCTGCTATTTAGACCGCGACAACGCCGACAACCGAACCATCGCCAACGCCAAGCTGCAATTCATTCCCACAGGTTTGGAGATGGTCAAAATCGGGGTCGGGGTCATCGACATCGCGAAGGCGGTAGAACGAACCGGGTATCTCATCGTCAGCACTCGCGCCAAGGTGCCCCCCGATATGGAGGACACGGTCTCCCAGGTTATCCTGCACGCGGGTTATGGTACCGGGTTGTTTAAGGAGAAGATTATTGGCGGTGCGGAAGGGGTTCTTTCCGCGAAGTGGCGCGTGATTGTGGAGTACGACGGGGACAACGTGAACGGGGGCCTGCGCTACAGTCATGACCAATCGCTGCGCTTGCAAGCGGGCGTGTGGCGCAATCAGCTGTTCTTCAGCGCAGGATACTCGTTGGAGTTCTGAGTACCTCCTTAACGGGAGGGGCTACGATGCGGTATGTGCTGTGCGTATTGGTGATGGTGTTTTTAGGCGCCCAGGCGACGGCAGCGCCTGCCCTACGGCTGCGCGTGCAAACCGAAGGACAGGCGCCCACTCTTGTCGCGGTGACGTTACCAGCCACGTTGAAATCGGACTCCCTACGTTTGGTTCAGCTGCCAGAGCGAAAGGAAATACCTTGCGACCTGCGTCTGCTGCCCAAAGGTGAGCGCCAGCTTCTGTGGATACACGCGGGTGGCAAGCGCGAGTATCTGCTGGAGACCAGCAGAGCCGCCACAACCCCAACCCGCTGGCGAACCCACTGGCGGACGAATGCGCTGGAAGTCACCTGCGACGATAAACTGGTCACCCGCTACGTGTTTGCTGGCGCGCCGAAGCCCTACCTGTATCCCATCCACGCCCAAACTGGGGTGCCTATGACCCGCGCCTTTCCGATGGAACGACGGGACGGCGAATCCACCGACCACCCACACCAGAAATCCTTCTGGTTCACCCACGGCGATGTAAACGGGGTGGACTTCTGGACCGAAGGCGAAAACAGGGGGCGCATTGTGCATCGCGAATTCCCAGAAATCTACGGCGGGCGTGTCGGTACGTTCATCACCACTCGAAACGAGTGGCGCAACGCGCAGGGGCAGGTGGTCTGCACCGATACCCGCGAGGTGAGCATCTACGACATGGCAGATTTGCGGATTATCGACTTCACCGTAACAATCTACGCTGGAGAGCAACCAGTGCGGTTCGGCGATACCAAAGAGGGCACGTTCGCAATCCGCATTCCCACCAGCATGGAGCTGCGCCGCGGCAAGGGAGCCATCCTGACGGCAGCAGGCAAGCGCGATAAAGAGGCGTGGGGCACTCGCGCCGTGTGGTGTACTTATAGCGGCGACATCGGTGGCGAGGTCTATAGCATCTCGGTGTTGGACCATCCAGGCAACCCACATCATCCGACCCACTGGCATGTTCGCGACTACGGGCTGTTTTCGGCAAACCCGTTCGGCTGGCGCGACTTCCAGAACAACCCAAACGTAGACGGCAGCGTTACTATCCCTGCGAACGGGGCACTCACGTTTCGATACCGCGTTTTCTTTGCCAAAGGCGCGATGCCAGCGGAGCGGCTGGACGGGCTACACCAGGCGTTTGCTGCCAACGCAAAAGTCGAGATAGTTCCATAGGGGTTGCCCTTTCTGTGAGACAAAATATCGGGTATACTTTCAGTGGAGAAACAATGAGCTGGCAGATCGAGCTCCGGCAGGTTGGCAAGTGCTTTAATGACCGTCCCGTTTTGCGAGGGGTTTCGGCAACGGTCACCGCGCCCGGAGC
>Ga0272447_1000067_pt1 | contig 71624 bp, 62 predicted proteins | sample YNPCB0133_FD_194589 | JGI IMG/M metagenome (GOLD analysis project Ga0272447, IMG submission 194589) | Hot spring microbial mat communities from Yellowstone National Park, WY, United States - YNP-CB-013-3 | ecosystem: Environmental > Aquatic > Thermal springs > Hot (42-90C) > Sediment | place...
TCTAGACTCACGCCCAACCAAAGCAGAATGAGCTGGCACATACATGGCCTTAGTCAACGTAGTCGCTCAACATGACGCGCCGCTGCGGCGAGCGAGCAGCCGGCGCTCCTATGTGCGAATGCGCCTAGCCAAGGATGCCGCGCTTTATCTCTTTGCATGCTCTCGCGTCTGATCGGACTTTCCCCTCCAGCGATGAACCCACCCCTATGAGCTGGCGCTGCTATAGCCTAACACGGCGCGCTGCCATAGCCAGGCGCTGAACAGGACGAGCAGGGCGGCCAGGCCCAGCGAGGCGGCGAGCGTCGTGCCGTCGAGCAGGCCGAGCACGGCCTGGGCCGGGAAGGTGGTCATGAATGCCACCGGCAGCACAAAGGTCAGCAGCAGGCGCACCAACCCAGGGTATGTCGTTACCGGAAAGCGGGCGGTGTCGAAGAGCGCGTAGAACAGCTCGGATAAGCTTTCAATCTTCACAAACCAGAAGGACAACGCCGCCATCACCAGCCAAATGCTATAGACGATGGCCAGCGCGGAGATGAGCATGAGCGCAAACTGGATGGCTGCCGGGAGGGTGGGCAGGTATTGCATGCGATGGAGCGCGAACCCCATGATCGCGCCGCCAGCGGCGATGTCGGCCAAGCCGGCATACTGGGCATAGCGCAGGGTGGCCAGGAACTGGCTGTTGGCCGGCTTGGTCAGCACGAAGTCCATCGCGCCGGTGCGCACCATCTCGACGATTTTGATCACGTTTGGCTCCAAGATGAAGCGGACTGCGCCGCTGATGATGGTGAACAAGGCGACGATGATCAGCGCCTGCTCGTATGTCCAACCGCCCAGCGCGTCGGTCTGGGTGAAGAACACCGCCACGCTGACAAAGGTCAGGCCGGCCCACAGGACGCCGAGCGCCGACTGCGCCGCGAAGTTGGCGCGATATTCCAACTCCACCAGCAGGTTGGCTTTGAGGAACAAGCCCAGCAGACGTATGTAGCGCATGCTCGCTCAGGCCCCTACGGCGCTGTAGCTGCGCACGGCGATCTTCCAAAAGGCCCAAGCGGCGCAGATGAAGAAGAGCGCCCAACCCCACTGGACGATGAGTCCCGTCAACAACGCCTCTGGCGTGAGGCGGCCCATCGCCACGTCCACGCTGTAGTTGAGCATGTATGGGAAGGGCGACCAGCGTAGCACCTCTTGGACCGCCGGCGGGAACATCGCCACCGGCGCAATTGCGCCGGAGAGCACCAAGCGGATGCCGAAGAAACCATTGATGAACGCGCCCACCTGCGATGTCCAGAACGCCAGTATGCCCACCAGGTAGTCTGAGAGGAAGACGATTAGCCAGGCGCCGATGAGCGAAACCAGGAAGGTCAAAATATTCAGCGGACTAAAATCCAGATGCACTTCGGGTGTGAGCAGGAGAACGATAGCCGCGATCGGCACCACGATGCCCAGGCGCAGCAGTTTCTCGACCCAATGGACCGCAATATCGTTATGGATAGGATGAATCGGGCGAAGCAGCATCGGCGAGAGCCGGCCTTCGCGGATGTTAAAGTCCAACTCCCATGAGGCCCATACCGCGGTGAGATTGCGCACGATCCAGCCGACCATAAAGTAAGTGATAAAGTCGGCGGAGCTGTAGCCGTTGACCGCCCCCTCGCTGCTGATGCTCAGCCACACCAGCAGCATGATCACCATCAGCAGGCTGCTCGTCATCCAGATCACGACCTGGGCGCGATATTCCATGATGAGCGCCCAGCCGGCCTTGCCCAAGGCGATGTACTTCCTCAGCCACCACATGAAACGACATCAAAAGGCAGTATACCCAGCGCTTGATGAGAGGAAGGTGCATTGATGTTAAAAGCAGCAGTCCAGTAGGCGGCGGCATCGCCATGCTCACCAAGGTTTGGGCATAAACGCACTCGGCAGACGGGTTGTGTCCACCGATGGGGCGTAGGCTGCGCGCTCAGCGCGCCAACCTTTCATGCCAAGCAAGGCGAAGCGTCCAAACGCCTGTCCAATGGAGCATTCCACCATACCCCCTCCTGCAGGGCGTGTGCTAGAATATCAGTCCTACTACGTAGCTGGTGTTCAGCGAGGACGACCGTGGAAGATAACCTGATCGAGAAGATGACAACCGATGCGGCGGAGGCAACGAGCGCATCCCAACGGCGCAAATCGCCGGCTGCTGCGCGCGCGGTGGTGATCGAACCACCCGCCGTCAAAAGCAACCGCATTGATGAGTTTGCGGCGAGCAAGACCACCCCGGATTACAAAAACGTGGATCAACTGCGCCGCTATATCAATGCGCAGGGGAAGATCCTCCCGCGCAGGCGCACCGGCCTGAGCGCGAAGAACCAGCGCTTGCTGGCGCGCGCGATCAAGCGCGCCCGCCATCTGGCCTTGCTGCCGATGCCCGGCACGAAAGCAGTTTTAAGAGGAGGGTAAGTCATGGCCAAGAAGAAGGGCAATCGCGTTCTGATCCGCCTGAAGAGCACAGCGAGCGGCCACTTCTATCTGACGGAGAAGAATCGCAAGAACGATCCATCGCGGCTGGAGCTGCGCCGCTACGATCCCTTTGTGCGCCGCCACGTGATATACAAAGAGGAGAAATAACTCCAGCTTGCATCCAGTGCTCGTTCGTGCGTGGACACCCGAAGCAACCCGCTTCGGGTGTTTTATTAGACGCTTGGCGCAAGCGCTCTTCCCGCTTGCGCTGAGCTGCGCTGTGGCGTGTGGGCCGACAGCCACGGCCACATCGCCCCCTGCCACGGCTAGGCCAACCCAGCCTCTGCCAACGCTTTCGCCGACAGCGCCCCCGCCTGCGCCTACGCCCACGCCGCTGCCGGTCATCGTCATCACTGCGCCTCTCCCGGACGCGCCCCTCCCCAACCCGTTCACGCTCGCCGGACAGGTGGGGCGGCTGCCGGCCGACAGCGCGCTGCGCTACCGGCTGCGCAGCCTGGATGGCGAGGACCTCGCCGATGGCCAGTGGATCATCCCTGAATCCCCGGCAACCTTCAGCACGACAGTGAGCTACACCATGGCGCTCCCTGGGCCGGCGGAGTTGGAGGTGCACATCGCCGACACCACCATCCGGCAGCCTGTGCGCATCCCCGCGCTCACCGTTCACTTGCTCTCCGGCTTGCGCCTGACGATCAACGGCCTGGCTTCCAAAGCGCGCGCTGAGATCGTGCCCGGCCGGCCACACGTGCGCTCGCCGCTCGAATGGAACGGCTGGCCTGAGCACGTGCGGGTGATGTTCGACGATGACATCCTCCCCAGCGACAACTTCGACCCACGCCAGCGCCAGTTGCTAGTCTTGCCTTTGGCGAGCTATCGCGCATTATTTCGCTCCGCCGATGCAGAGGCGTTCGACGCGGCGCTTCGCGACTTTCAAGCGCTGTTGACAGCCCAGCCCGCGCGCTTCGAGCAGGACATCCTGCTGTTGCCCGCCTCAGGGCTGAGCCAGGCGATCTGGGCGCAGGTGCGTTATCTGAGCTTCGAAGGCGGGCGAGGGGTGCGCTTCGTGACGCACTTGACCACAGAACTTGGGCTGCTGACCGCCGGCAGCTTGACCTACACCTTTCAGGGCCTGACCGAGGACGGTCGGTATTACATCGCAGCATACTTCCCGATCACCACAACCCTGCTGCCGAGCAAGCCGGCCGAGGTGGACAAGCCGACGCGCGACCTCTTTCGCAGGGACTATCGCGCGTATGCTGAGGGCATCGCGCAGCAGCTCGACGCGCATCCTGAGTCCTTCACGCCCGCCCTGCGCGTGCTCGATGGATTGATCGCCTCGCTGGCCATCACGGATGAACTCTTGGGCGCACAGACGGTTCCGAGCGATGTTCCAACCGGCGAGGCCAAGACGTTGCTGAACATGCGGGCTGGGCCTGGCACGCGCTTCCGCATCATCGGCCAGCTCGCGCCTGGCCAGCGCGTCGAGCTGCTCGCGCGCGACGCGGCGGCGAGTTGGCTGCGCGTGCGCACGCCCGGCGGCATGGTCGGCTGGGTCAGCCGCGCTTACGTGGACACCCCTTTTGATTTAGAGTTGCTCCCCGTCCAACAGCCATGAGCCGCGAACCGATTCGCCTCTTGCATTTTGCCGACCTGCACATCGGCATGGAGAACTACGGCCGGCTTGATCCTTCGAGCGGCCTGAACCAGCGGGTGCTGGACTTCGTCTCGCGCCTGAAGGAGGTGGTGGACTACGCCCTTGAACACGAAGCCGATCTGGTGATCTTCGCCGGCGATGCGTTCAAGACGCGCGATCCCAACCCCACCTATCAACGCGCCTTTGCGCGCCAGGTCATGCGCCTCTCGCGCGCCGGCATCCCGACGGTGCTGTTGCTGGGCAACCACGACATGCCGATCATCGAGCAACGCGCCAGCAGCCTGGATATCTTCAGCGCGCTCGAAGTCCCCAACGTGATCGTTGGACGCGCTGAGGCCGTGCACCGCATCCAAACGCGGCGTGGCACGCTCCAGGTCGCTACCGTCCCCTGGCCACAGCGCAACCGATTGCTGAAGTTCGAGGAGTATCGCGGCATGACCGTCGAGCAGCTCGATCAGGAGATGGTGAGGATCCTGGATTCGGAGATCGGTCGGCTGGCTGGTGAGCTGGACGCCAGCCTGCCAGCCGTCCTCACCGGCCACTTCACGCTGGACGGGGCGGTGTTCGGCTCTGAGCGCAACGTCATGCTGGGCCGCGACCTGGTTTTGCCGCTGAGCGCGCTCCACTTGAGCGCATGGGACTACGTGGCTATGGGACATATTCACAAGCACCAAAGCCTGAATCAGAACAACATGCCGCCCGTGGTGTATGCCGGCAGCCTGGAGCGGGTTGACTTTGGCGAGGCGGACGAGGCGAAGGGCTTTTGCTGGGTGGAGCTGCGTCGTGGCGAGGCGCGCTGGTCGTTTGTGCCCCTGGCCAGCGTCCGCCGATTTGTCTCGATCTACGTTGACGCCACGCGGGAAGGCGATGCGCCCACCGAGGCCGTGCTGCGGCGCATTGCGCAGCACGACCTGAAAGACGCCGTGGTGCGCGTGCAGATCAAGCTGCTCCAGCACCAGGAGGCCGCGCTGCGCATGCGCGAGATCGAGTCGGCGCTGGCCGATGCCTACTTCATTGCCGGCATCGCGCGCCACGTCGAGCGCGAGGCGCGCTCGCGCATTGGGTTGCAGAACCCGGAGTCACTCACGCCGCTTGAGCTGCTGGAGCGCTACTTCGTCAGCAAGAACACGCCGCGCGGGCGCGTGGATGCGCTGCTGGCGCTGGCCGGCAAACTCATCGAACAAGCCGACGCGCGGGCCGGCGAATGAGCGCAGCGTCATCCTCCTAACCACAGCACAGCGATCCCCATCGTGAGGATGGTGATGATCACGCCGGGAGGAGATATGCTCGAAAGGTGAGCGCGATGCCGAACTTGCGAGCCTGCTCGGCGACGATCAGGTTGGCCACAGAGCCGATCAGGGTGAGGTTGCCGGCCAGGGTGGACGCAGCAGCCAAGGTCAACCAAGCCTGGGTTGGGTCGGCAAACTGCGGCACGAGCGGCCGGAAGAGCAACACCGCCGGCACGTTGGAGATGAGGTTGCTGAGCAACAGCGTGACGATCGCCAGAGGCGCAGTGCCGGCGAAAGCGAGCGGCTTCACTTGCTCGAACAGCCAGGCCGAGACGCCGGTGTGCTCAAGCGCGCCGGTGACGACGAACAGGCCGCTGAACATCACGAGCAACGGCCAGTCCACCAGCGCCAGGATGCGCGCCGATTCAAAGCGCCGGCCAATGAGGACGGCGCAGGCAGCAATGAAGGCAGCCACCGTGATGTTGACGCCGGCCAGAAAGGCGATGAGCATCAGCGCGATGACCACTAAGCTCCTGCGCAAGGTGGAGAGATAGACCTGGGCCTCCGCCTGCGCCAGCGGCAGCGGGCCTGTTGGCGAGCGCAGCGCGCTGAGCAAGGGCGAGCGCGCCGACGATCGGCCGGCGCGAAACTCGGCCGGATACAGCAGCCACAGCACGGCGAAGATCACAAAGAGACCGGCGAGCGCCACTGGCCCAGGCGGGCCAGCCAGTAGGTGTAGCTGATGCCCGACGACGCGCCGATCAGGATATTTTGCGGGTTGCCGGTGATGGTGGCCGTTGAGCCGACGTTGGCCGCGCAGGCCAGGCCGATCAGGTAAGGGATTGGATCGCGCCTGAGGCGGATGACGACGCCGCACACCAGCGGCGTGAGCATGATGCACACCGGGTCGTTGAGGAAGAGCATTGAAAGCACGCTGGACGTGCCGATGACCAGCGCAAGCAGGCTCAGCGGGTGGCTCGCCCGCTCGATGATGCGCTCACCTACCCATGTGAAGAACCCCGATAGCTCCAACACCGCGTTGATGACCATCATGCTGAACAAGAGGACCAGCGTGCTCAGGTCCAGCGTGCGCTCGGCGGCGGGGAAGTCGAGCACGCCGAACACGAGCACTGCGCCTGCGCCGATCATGGCAATCGCAGCTCGGTTCAGCCGCAGACCGGGCACTTCGCCCATGGCCAGCGCGACGAAGGTGAGCAGGGCGATGACGATCGCGCCGAGCTGCGCAGGGGCGAGCGAGAGCTGAGACATCATCTCTGCCTCTGATCGACGTATTGCAATAGCAAACCGCCGATGAGCAGCGCAGCGCCCAGCCCGCTGGTCGGCCCCAGCCGCTCATCGAACAGCAGCCAAGCCAGCAGCGCAGAGGTGAGCGGCTCGGCCAGCGTGGCGATGCTGGCCGTCGTCGCTGGCGTGGTGCGCATGCCGGCCAAGAACACGAAGTAGGCCAGCGCGGTCGGCACCAGGCCGAGGTATAGCAGATGCAGCCAACCAAGCGGGGAATAGCGGAGCACCAGGCCGCCCGGCTGAAGCGAGGCCAATCCCAGCAACAAAGCCGCGCCCAGCGTGAAGCCGATGGCGATGGGCTGAAGCGGATGGTAGCGATTGGCCAGGGTTCTGCTCAACAGCACCAGCGCTGCATAGGACATGGCCGCGCTCAGCGCCAGGCCAATGCCGACGACTGCTTCTGCTGAGCTGACCTGAACCGGATTGACGTTAATCAGCAGCGCCGTGCCAAGCAGTGCGGCGGGCAAGGCCAGCAGGGTGAAACGACTGAGGCGCTCACCGAGCAGGCCGGTCGCCAAGAGCGCCACGAACAGCGGGGCAGTACACAGGGTGACCAACGTCGTCACCGTTACCCCCACGCGCGGGATGGCAGCGAAGTAGGTGGCCTGATAGAGCGCCATCATCGCGCCGATGCCAGCCATCCTGACCAGGTCTCGGCCTGAGACGCGCAGCAAGCGATCACCCGTCGCCAGGCGGCCGGCGATCAGCAGCGCCGGCGCTGCAAAGGCCAGCCGGAAGAATCCAATCGAGAGCGGGTCGGTGTTAGCCAGGCTGTAGAGCGATTTGCTGGCGATGCCGACCGTGCCCCACAATACGGCAGCCGAGGTGACCTGGAGCAGGCCCAGAGGAACGAACCGGCTTGCCGCGTCGTTTTGCGCTTGGCTGCCCATCACAATTCGATTAAGCGTCTAACCTTGGAAGGGGCTTCCCTCGATGGCGCACTCTAAATGGTCGAGTCGAGAGAGCGCATTGCGCCAGTCAAGTTCGATGGCGATCACGTCGATCTGCCACTGCGCATCCTGGAGGTCGTGCTGCTCTAGGTAAGCCTGCGCAGTGGCGATCAACGTGGCGCGCTTATGAGGCGAGATGGTCTCCTGGGGCGCGCCGTACGCGTCGCTGCGGCGGGTGCGCACTTCGACGAAGACGATGGTCTGACCGCGCTCGGCGATGATGTCCAGTTCGCCGTGCCCGTGCCTCCAGTTGCGGGCGCGGATGAGATAGCCATTGGCGAGCAGATGCTTAACGGCCAAGGCCTCGCCCCACGCGCCCACGTCGCTGCGCCGAGTCCTCAAGCCTCTTCTTCAGTTTCAGGGGGATGGGCGGCCTCGCGGCCGGCGAGCGCTCCTGCGATCAGGCAGACCAACATGCTCACCAGCCCGAAGACCACGATCAGCCCTGGGCGGATGCTGGCGTTGGGCACTTGACTATTGAGTATCAGCGCAGAAGCGACCAGGCCGGCGATCGCGCCCACGCCAACCCACACGCCGATGGAGAGGCCGAGCAACCTGCCGATCCGCGGGTCGGTGAAGCCCTCAGCAGACTTGCGCGCGGCGAGGATGGCCACCGTCCCCGCCGTGGCCAAGTTGCCCCACCAGCCGGCGACCAGCGCCGCGCCGGCCAGCAGGCCCTGATTGCGCTCCAGCAAGCTCAATAGAGAAAGCTGTATCAGGACCGCCACCACCGCCGTAGCGATGAACGAGATCACCAAGTATCGAATGGATAAACGACTTATCATCTCCTACTCACAATACGAAATATGGAATACAGAATACGAAATACAGAACATAAACACATCTCAACCCATACCGCGCATTGCATATTGCCCACCGCACCTCAGTGCCTGAAATGACGGACACCCGTGAAGATCATCGCCAAGCCAGCCCTGTCGGCGGCAGCGATCACCTCGGCATCGCGCTGGGCGCCGCCGGGCTGGACGATGGCGCGCACGCCGGCCTTCGCCGCCTCTTCCACGCCATCGGGAAAGGGGAAGAAAGCGTCGCTGGCGAGGACGGCGCCCTTGGCGCGCTCGCCGGCGCGCGCAATGGCCAGGCGCACGCTATCTACGCGGTTCGGTTGGCCGCCGCCGATGCCCACCGTCGTCAAGACATCGGCCTCTGCTCGCGCGAGCACCACCGCGTTGCTGTGGACGTACTGGCAGACCTTCCAGGCGAAGCGCAAGGCGCGCATGTCCGCTTCGCTGGGCTGGGCCTGGGTGACCACCCGCCATGCTGCGTCACCCGGATCGCCCTGGTCAATGGTCTGGCGCAGCATCCCGCCGAGGATGCTGCGATACTCGTAGGTCATAGCATTGGGCGTCCACGTGGCTTTGAGCAGCCGGCAATTCTTGCGCTTCGCAAGATGGGCCTGGGCATCCTGGGCGAAATCCGGGGCGATGATGCACTCGATGAAGAGGTCGCCCATCGCCTCGACGGTGGCTGCGTCAATGGTCTGGTTCGCTGCGATGACGCCGCCGAACGCAGAGACAGGGTCGGCGGCCAGCGCAGCGGCACAGGCGCGATGTAACTCGTCTGCGCAAGCCACAGCGCATGGGCTGAGGTGCTTGACGACCACGACAGCAGGCTGCTCAAACCGATGTACGGCGCGCCAGGCAGCGTCTAAGTCAAGCAAGTTGTTGTACGAGAGCGGCTTGCCTTGGAGCAGTTGGCCGCCGAGCGGCTCGCCGAGGCCGTTGCCATTCAACCTGAAGAAGGCCGCCTGCTGATGGGGATTCTCGCCGTAGCGCAGGTCCTGTACCTTGTGCAAGGTCAAGGTCACGACGGGGGTATCCACCGAGCGCAGACCCATCAGATAGTCGCGGATGGCGGCGTCGTAGGCTGCGGTGTGCGCGAAGGCCTTCAGCGCCAGCACCTCGCGGGTTTCCAATGAGACGCTGCCATGACGGGCCAAGTCGTTCAGAATCAGGCCGTAGTCGGCGGGATCGCAGACCACCGCTACCCGCTCAAAGTTTTTGGCTGCTGCGCGCAGCAACGCCACGCCGCCGATGTCAATGTGTTCGATCGCATCGCGCAGGGTGACGAAGCGCTGCGCCACGGTCTTTTGAAAGGGGTAGAGGTTGACGACGACCAGGTCAATCATCTGGGCGTTCATGCGCGCCAGGTCGGCTCGGTCGTCGGCGGTGTCGCGCGCCAGGATGCCGGCGAAGATCATCGGGTGGAGCGTCTTGACGCGGCCATCGAGCATCTCCGGCAGTCCGGTGAGCTGCTCCACGGAGGTCACGGGCAAGCCGGCCTGCCGGAGGAAACGGGCTGTCCCGCCGCTGGCGATGAGCTCAACGTTGTAGTAATACAAGGTGCGCGCGAAATCGAGCAGGTTGGTCTTGTCGGACACCGACAGCAGGGCCCTCATGGCTGGGCATTATAAGGTTCGCATTACCGTCGAACGGGGCAGGTGCGTTCACACAAGGTCAATCGTCCACAGGTCGTTCGCTTGCTGCGGCCGGTGAAGCATCCGCACTCTCGCCAGCGCAACCACGGAAGGGGGCATGTTTACGACGAGGTTGAGCGGGCGGTGGTATTGTCTTCGCCAATCCTCACAAAGGTTGACAGATGGAAGACTGGGCACGCAAACGATTGAGTCCCCTGTTAGAGCCGTTGATTGACCTCGCTGCGCGCGCCGGCCTCTCGCCCAACGCGCTCACCCTGGCCGGCTTCGGCTTGAATGCGTTGGCCGGCCTGTTCATCGCGCTGGGCTGGCCATTTTGGGGCGGCGTGGTGATGGCCGGTTTGGCCATGCCGCTGGACGCGCTCGACGGCGGCGTGGCGCGCAAGCTGGGCCGGCAGAGCGCGTTCGGCGCGTTTCTGGATAGCACCCTGGATCGCTGCGCCGAGGGCGCCTTGCTGGCTGGTCTGGGCTATGCCTTCGCGCTGCGCGGGGATGCCCTCTCGGTCGCCGGCACGTTCCTGGCTCTAGTAGGGTCTTTCATGGTCAGCTACACCCGCGCGCGGGCCGAGGGCTTGGGGCTGGACTGTCGGGTGGGGGTGTTCAGCCGATTGGGCCGCTTTGTGCTGCTTGCGGCTGGGTTATTGTCCTCGCCGCTCTGGCCGGCGTCGCTGGTCGTGATGGTCTGGGCGCTGGCCCTCTTGACGTCGTTTACCGCCCTGGAGCGCGTGCTATTTGTCTATTACCTCACGAGGGGGACGCGATAAAGCGCTCGATCTGCGCGCGGGCCTTCAGGCCATCCATCCACTCGGCCATGGCGTGCGCCTGCAGGTGCGCGGCGTCCAGCTCGGTCAGCGGGCGCACCTCGCGGCCGATGACGCGGATGATGTGATAGCCGATCGGGCTGGGCACGACGTCGCTGGTCTCGCCGACCTGCAGGCCGAAGGCGGCTTCCTCGACCTCCGGCCAGAGAATGGCGTTGCCCCCGCGCATGAACCAGCCCAGGTCGCCGCCGGCCGGCCGCGTGCTCTCGTCCAGCGAGAGCGACCGCGCCAGCGCAGTGAACTGCGCCCCATTTCGCAGACGGGCGAGGACCTGTCTGGCTTCGCGCTCGGTGGCCAGCACGATGTGGTAGGCGTGGACATACTCCGCCGTGCGCGGCAACGTGCTCAACACCTGCTCGCGCAGCGCGCCGGTGAGCAGCTCCAGGCGCAGTTGCGCCCGCACGTCGGACTCGGTCTGGCCGGTCGCCACGAGCCAGGCTTGGAATTGCGCTTCGCCGCCGATCTGGGCCTTCACGATTGCGAGTTCGGCTGCGACTTGATCCTCGCTGACGGCGATGTTCAGCCGCGCGGCCTCTTGTTCGATCAATGCTTGCTCGATGAGCGCCTCCAGCGCCGCCTCTTGGAGCTGGGCGAGTGTCTGTCGATCGCGCTCGTCGTTGGGGTCGAGCGGGCCAGGCAGCGTGCGGAGGTAGCGCTCTAGCTCAGCCTGATAGGCCGAGAGGGGGATCGGCTGGCCGTTGACCCGCGCGGCCAGCGGGATGGCGGTCGGCGTTGCCGTAGGGGTGGGCGACGCTGTGGGGGAAGGCGGCGGGTTGATGGTGACGCTGAAGATCTGGGGCGTGATCACCAGCGGCTGCGCCGGCGCGTTCGGCGCGCACGCGGCCGCGAAGATGGCCGCCGCCGATATGACCAGTGGCGCGAGGCATCTCATCGCACAGGGATTACGTCGTCCCAGTTTTTACCAGCAGCGACGTCCGCCCGCAACGGCACGCGCAGCGGATAGGCCGCTTCCATCTCGCGTTTGATCAGGCCGGCCACCTCGTCCAGCTCGGAGGGCGGACAGTCAAACACCAGCTCATCGTGCACCTGCAGCGTCATGCGAGCCTGGTAGTTGCCGGCCTGGAGCTGGCGGTGGATGCGCACCATGGCGATCTTGATGATGTCCGCGGCTGACCCCTGAACGGGATGGTTGATCGCCTCGCGCTCGGCGCGCCGGCGCATCGGCTCTGGCGAGGTCCGCGCGACCAGCTCCGGGAAGTAACGCCGCCGGCCCATCACGGTCTCCACGTAGCCCTGTTCCGCGGCCAGCCGCTTGGTGGCCTCCAGCCATTCGCGCACCTTGGGAAAGCGGGCGAAGTAGCGATTGATGAACTCCTGGGCCTCGGCGGGCGTCATGCCGGTGTTGGCGGCCAGGGCCATCGCCCCCATGCCATAGGCGATGCCGAAGTTGATCCGCTTGGCGTTGCTGCGCTGCATGGGGGTCACGTCGCGAATCGGCACGTCGTAGATCGCCGCCGCGGTAGTGGCGTGGATGTCCTCGTTGTTGGCGAACGCTTCCTTCAGCGTGGGATCGTCGGACAGATGGGCCAGGATGCGCAGCTCCACTTGTGAGTAGTCGGCGCTGATGAGCTGCCATCCTTTGCGCGGCACAAACGCCTTGCGCACCCGCCGGCCCATCTCGGTCTTGGCAGGGATGTTCTGCAAATTGGGGTTTGACGAGGACAGCCGGCCGGTGACCGTGCCAACTTGATTGAAGTCGGTATGCACGCGGCCGGTCTTGGGGTTGATGAGCTGCGGCAGGGCATTGACATACGTCCCCTGGAGCTTGCTCAGCTCGCGGTGTTCGAGGATGAGCGGGATGATCTCGTGCTTGTCGCGCAGGCCGTCGAGCACGTCGGCGGCGGTGGAGAAGCTGCCGGCTTCGGTCTTGCGCAGGCCATGCGTGGGCAGGCCAAGTTTGCCGAAGAGCACATCGCTGAGCTGGCGCGTGGAGTTGACGTTGAACACCGTGCCGGCGATGTTGAAGATGCGCCGCTCCAATTCGCGCAACCGCTCGCTGATCTCGCCCGATAGTTGGCTGAGATACTCGACGTCGAGGGCGACGCCAGCGAGTTCCATATCCACCAGCACAGGGATGAGCGGCAGCTCGACATCGTAAAAGAGCGCCTCCTGGCGGCGCTCGTGGAGCAAGGGGGCCAAGATGTCGCGCAGCCGGAAGGTGGCATCGGCATCCGCCGCAGCATAAGCGGCCACTTGTTCCAGCGGCACCTCGCGCAGGGTGATCTGCTTCTTGCCGCGCCCGATCAGCTCGCCGATCTCGGTCATCTGCCAGCCCAAGTGGACGAACGCCATCTGCTTAAGTCCCAGGCTTTGCCCACCTGGATCGCAGAGGAACTGGGCGATCATCGTGTCGAAGACCGGTTTGTTGATGTTGACCCCAATCTGGCGCAGCACGGCCAGGTCGAACTTGGCGTTGTGGGCGACCAACTCGGCGTCCTTGCGCTGCAGCGCCAGGATGATCGGCTCGAACTTGGGCGAGCGAGGGTCGAGCAGCCAATGGATAGGCTGGCCGGTCGCGGTGGGATGCGCGATGCACGGCAGATACCATCCTTCGCCGGGCTGGGTAGCGAACGACATGCCCACCAGCTCGCCGGTGATCGGGTCGGTGCTGGTGGTCTCGGTGTCGAAGGCGATGCGCCCAGCGCTGTTCAGCGCAGCGAGCAGGGCGCGGTAAGCATCGTCGCTATCCACTAAGCGCAGGCGCGTGGGGAAGTGAGTGATGGCCTGCGCAGGAGTCGCAAGCGGCGGCGCGGGCAGCGCTGAAGTGCCGAAGATGCTCAGTTGGCCGGTGCCTGCCTCTCGCGCCGGAGTGGATGGTGAAGGGATGCGCTTGATCAGGCTCTCGAAGCGCAGGTCACGAAAGAGCGTGAGCACGCGCTGATGGTCAAACTGCGCCGCGCACGCCTCCCAGTCCACGTCCAGCGGCACATCGGTGCGGATGGTAGCGAGCTGCTTGCTGAGGTAGGCGGCGTCCCTGCCGGCTTCCAGCGCAGCGCGCACTCGCTTCTGCGGGATCGCGTCCAGATGCGCGTAGATGCCATCCAGGCTGCCGAACTGCTGAAGCAGGGCCTGGGCGCTCTTCTCACCGATGCCGCGCACCCCTGGGATGTTATCGGAGGCATCGCCGACCAGCGCTTTGTAGTCCACCAACTGGTCGGGCCGCACCCCGTAGGTCTCGATCACCTTCGCTTCGTCGAAGACGATCGTCTCCTCGAAGCGCTGGCGAGAGGTGAGCACTCGAATCGCCGGCGAGACGAGTTGCAGCGCGTCGCGGTCGCCGGTGACGATCACCACGTCCATGCCCTCCGCGCTGGCCCGGCGAGCCAGCGTGCCGATCACATCGTCGGCCTCAAACCCTTCAGCGGTGAAGATGGGGATGTCGAACACCTTGAGCAGGTGTTGAATGCGCTGCACCTGCTGTTCCAGCGTCTCGGGGGCCTTCTGGCGGGTGCTCTTGTATTCCGGATAGATCGCATCGCGAAAGGTCGCGCCGACATCGAAGGCGGCTGCGATGTAGTCGGGCTGCTGCTCTTGCCACACCCGCAACAGCATGCTGGCGAAGGCATACACCACGCCGGTGAACTCCTTCTCCCCGCGGTCGTTCGTGATGGAGAGCTGGGCCAGGCCGGTGTCCGGCCGGTTAGGCGGATAGACCACGAAGAACGCGCGATAGGCCAGGGAGTACCCATCGAGCAGCATGAGCTTGGGTCGCTTGCCATCGGCAGGTGGCATAAGCGTATTGTATGGCGAGGATGCTTCTACAATCGCCCTCATGGCAGACCACTCTGAACCCGCTGGCCAGCAATTGCTGCTCTGTTCGTGGCTGATCACCTCGGCAGGCGAACCGCCAAAGCCCGACCAGGCCGTGCTCGTGGAAGGCAGTGTGATCGCCGACATCGGCGACCAAACATCTATGCAACAGCGCTATCCTGACGCCACGACGGTGGACTTGCGCGGCTGCGCTGTATCCCCTGGGTTCGTGGACGCACATCGCCACTGTTACGGTGTGTTAGCGCACGGCATCCCCACCGAGCACGCGCCGGCGGACTTCTGGGCCTTCCTCAACGAGTTCTGGTGGACGCAAGTCGAGGACCGACTGGACCATGCGATGCTGCGCGCGGCGATGGATCTGGCGTGCTACGACATGATCCGCAGCGGCGTCACCACGTTCTTCGATTGCCTGGAGGCCCCGAACGCCATCCCGGATGGCCTCTTTGCGCAAGCTGAGGTGGCCGCGCGCTGGGGCATACGAGGCGTGCTGTGCTTCGAGGCGACCGAGCGGGTGAGCCGGGATAACGGCGAGCTCGGGCTGCGCGAGAACGCGAACTTCATCAGTGCGTGCCGCACCAGTGAGAGCTTCCCGCTGCTCAGCGGGGCGATGTGCCATCACACCACCTTCACCTGTAGCGACGACTTCATCCGCAAGGCGCACCGCATGGCGAAGGAGCTGGGCGTCCTGCTTCACTTCCACTGCGCCGAGGGGACATATGAGCCGGAGCAGGCACTCAAGCGCTATGGCCGGCGGACCATCGAGCACTACGACGATTTAGGCATCCTCGATGAGACCACGCTGGCCTCGCAATGCGTTCAGCTTTCGCCCGAAGAGGTGCGCATCGTGGGCGAGCGCGGCATCCGAGTGACGACCATGCCGCTGAGCAACTGCGAGGTGGGCGGCGGGATCGCGCCCGTGCCGGAGATGCGCAGAGCCGGCGCAGTCGTCGGCCTAGGCACAGATGGCTACGTGGCCAACTTCTTCGCCACCTTGCGCGGCGCCTTTTTGATCCACAAAGCGCGGCTGTTAGATCCAGGCGTGATGCCGGCGCGCGAGGTCTGGCAGATGGCCACCGCCGACGGCGCGCGCGCCCTGGGCATGGAGTCCCTAATCGGCAGCCTGTCCATCGGCAAGCAAGCAGACCTGATCGCAATTGACCTGGACCTGCCCACGCCGGTGACTGCGCAAAACCTCTTCGAGCAACTGATCCTCTGGCGCGACGCGGTGGACGTGCACAGCGTGATGGTGGCCGGCCGTTGGCTGAAGCGCAACTATTTGGTGCTCGATGCCGATCCTGAGGCGCTGCTGGCCCGCGCCCGCGAGGCTGCAGCGCGGCTGTGGTCGGTGAGGTGAGGAAAGGCTGAGAGCGGTTGACGGGCCGGAAAGGGAGCGGCTATAATGCCCGCAGCTTGTGAAGCGTTGAACAGCCCAGAATGACAGCCACAGCGCAGCGGTGGGTAAGCGAACAGCGAATGCGCTGTGGCTAAATTGTGCCTGGCCTATGAGAACAGACTTTGCGTTTGTCGGTGTGATGCTGGTGACGGCGGCGTTGTTGATGGGCGTTGCCCTGATCGCGGCCGCGCTGTTGCGTCCCAAGAAACCTAACAAGGCTAAGCTGTCCACATACGAATGTGGCATGGAGACAGTGGGCGACACGTGGGTGCAATTTCGCGTCCAATACTACGTCCTGGCGCTGGTGTTCGTCGTATTCGACATCGAGGCCATCCTGCTGTTTCCGATCGCGGTGGCGTTTAATTCACTCACCTTCTTTGCCGTCGCCAACGTCATTCTCTTCATCGTCGTGCTGCTCATTGCGCTGCTCTACGCTTGGCGCAAAGGTGCGTTGGATTGGGAATAAGTGAAATGAAGTGCCGGATTCGATAACTTAGACCATCCTAGCGTTTTTCTGGTGCCATGAATCCGATCAACGATTTGCTCAAGATACTCAGCGACTTTGTCGCCGGCATCGTGAGTGGCATCTTCGCGTTCAGCCCCTTCCTGGCCGATCTGGTGACGATGGGCTTGGCTGCGGTGATCCTTTGCACGTTCGCCGCCCTGTCTTTCATGGGCCTGACGTATGTCGAGCGCAAGGTGGTCGCCCGCATCCAAGACCGGCTGGGGCCAAACCAGGCCGGCCCGTTCGGCCTGCTCCAGCCGATCGCCGACGGCATCAAGATGTTCACAAAGGAAGACACCACGCCGGCCAACGCCGACCGCTGGGTCTATAACTTAGCGCCGCTGGTGATCGCCATCTTCGCGCTGACGACATACGCGGTGTTGCCATTCGCTCCCGGCGTGGTCGGCACTAACCTCAACGTCGGCGTCTTCTACCTGATCGCCATCGGCTCCGGCAGCATCGTGGCCATCCTGATGGCTGGGTGGGGAAGCAATAACAAATATGCCCTGCTGGGCGCTTTTCGCACGGTGGCGCAGTTGGTAGGCTATGAGGTGCCCATGCTGCTGAACGTGCTACCGGTGGTGATGATGGCCGGCTCGATGAGCCTGGTGGACATCATCAACAAACAGACGACCCTGGATGGGAATCCCGGCATCCCCTTCATCGTGTTCTTCCCGCTCAGCGCGCTGGTCTTCCTCATCAGCGGTATCGCCGAAACAGGCCGCTCGCCATTTGACCTGCTGGAGGCGGAGTCGGAGATCGTGGCTGGCTTTCACGTGGAGTACAGCGGCATGAAGTTCGCGCTGTTCTTCCTGGGCGAATACGTCAACGCGCTGGCTGTGGCCTTCGTGTTCAGCACGTTCTTCCTGGGTGGTTATGCAGGGCCGATCCTGCCCCCGTATGTCTGGCTGCTGCTCAAGGCGGCGTTGATTTTCTTCATCTTCATGTGGTTGCGCGGGACGCTGCCACGCATCCGCATTGACCAGATGCACAACCTGAATTGGAAGTTCTTCGTGCCGGTGTCAATCGTGCATCTCGTGGTGGTGATGGCGCTGATGAAGCTATTTGTCACCGACCCAGCTCAGGCCGAGGCCTTCGGTGGCATCCTGGTCGCGCCCATCGTCCAGGCGGTTATTTTGTTCGTCGCCAGCATGACCGTGTTGCTCGTCTCGCTGGCCATCGCGGCGCGACGCGCGCGCGTCCTGCGCCTGCAAGAGGAAGCCATCCTGGAACAGCGCCGGGCAGAGAACCTGGCGGCAGCGAGGGCATAGTCTCAGTCACAGTAAGGTGAACTCAACATGACCGTTCAACAGGTGCTCTTCATCGTTATCTCACTGGTGGTGCTGGGGGCGGCGCTGTTCGTCGTCACCACGCGCAACCTGTTTCGCGCGGCGCTGATGATGATGCTGGCGTTCTTCGGCATCGCAGGCCTGTTCGTGCTGCTGGAGATCGGGCTGTTCGCCGTAGCGCAGGTGTTGATCTACATCGGCGCGATCTCCATCCTGGTCATCTTCGCCGTCATGCTGACCCGCGGCATGCAGGGCATGGTCCCGCGCAACTCCCAGGCGGTCGGCGCGGCGGTGACGGCGGCCATCATTTTCGCCGTGTTGTTGTTGATCCTCGGCCCACTGCGCGTGACAATTGACCTGGCGCGCTGGCCGGTGATTTCGCTCTTCGCCGGCAATGCCTCGCCGCGCGAGGTCGGCGGCATCGCCTGGACGCCCGCTGATCGGGCTATCCCGCCCGTGCCGGAGACCTACATCGCTGACTTTGGGCGCGCGCTGGTTGACTTGAATCAGTATCTGCTGCCCTTCCTCCTTATCGCGTTTTTAGTGGACGTGGTGCTGGCCGGCGCGATCTTCATCGCCCGCCAGCGCCGGCCTGCTGAGGTTATCGAGGAGCGCCGCTTGCGGGCCGAGGAAGACGCCGAGGAAGCCGAAGCGATGCGCCGCGCCAGCGCGTCTCCTGCCCTGCCGGAGGGCGCTGTCGCTTCCGCTGTTGATCACTGAACCAAACGAGGCGCGAGAGGTTTACGAGTCATGCAAAACGTGCTCAACGGCATCCCGCTCTGGTGGTATCTGGTCGTTTCGTCGGCCTTGTTCTGCATCGGCCTCTATGGCACGCTGGCGCGCAAAAACGCCATTGCGCTGCTGATGGGCGTGGAGCTGATGCTCAACGCGGCCAACATCAACCTTCTGGCGTTCTGGCGATACCTGGCACCCGACACAGCCGGCGGACTGGCCTTCGCCGCTTTTGTGTTGGTGGTCGCCGCCGCCGAGGCTGCCGTCGGTCTGGCGCTGGTCATCTCGGTCTATCGCACCACGCGCAGCATTGACCCGGAGACGCTGGATCAGATGAAGTTGTGAGGGGTGTTGCGTATTGCGTATTCCGTATTCCGTATTGCGTCCTGTGGATAGAACGTGGGTGTGAAACAGAAGTAATAAAAAGGAAATACGAAATACGGAATAAGAAACACAAAACATAAAACGTAAAACTCTAGTAATCTCTCACCTACGCATGTCGCAGGAAACGATTGCTACCTTGCTCTGGCTTGCGCCGCTGCCGCCGCTGCTGGCGTTTGCAGTCATCGCCCTGTTCACCAATCGTTACCGACAGACCAGCGCGACCATCGCTGTCTCGGCCATGATCGCTTCGCTGGTGATCTCCTTCTTGGTTTTCTTCAACGTCTGGCAAATGCAAGACTTGGGCAAAAAGCCGATCGGGTCACAGATCGGCTGGCTGCCCACCGGCGACACCGTGCTGAACATCGGCGTGGCCGTGGACCCGCTGGGGGCGACCTTCCTCTTCATGGTGCCGCTGGCCTGTACGCTGATCTTCATCTACAGCACAGGCTACATGGCGGCGGACCCGCTCTACGCGCGCTTCTTCGCCTACCTGAGCCTATTCGCTGGCTCGATGATGGGCCTGGTGGTCAGCGACAACCTGCTCACCCTTTTTATCTTCTGGGAGCTGATGGGGTTCTGCTCGTATTCGCTGATCGGTTTCTTCTATCGGAAGCCGTCGGCCTATCGCGCGGCCGTGAAAGCGTTCATGACCACCCGCGTGGGCGACATGCTCCTATTGCTGGGCATGGTGTATCTGTATGCCGAGACCGGCACGCTGAACTTCCACCAGATTCTGCGCAACGAGGAAGTGTTGAATTCGCTGGCGGCCACGCCGGCGGTGCTGGGGCTGGGCATCTCGGCGGCCGGTTTGATAGCCATCTTGATCTTCGGCGGCACGGTCGGCAAGAGCGCGCAATGGCCGCTGCACGTCTGGTTGCCCGACGCAATGGAAGGCCCAACGCCGGTCTCTGCGATGATCCACGCCGCCACGATGGTGAGCGCCGGCGTCTTCATGCTGCTGCGCTTCTTCCCGTTGCTGGTTGCTGCCGGCGAACATGGCACAGCCTTCACCATCGTCGGCTTGATCGGCGCGTTCACCGCCTTTCTGGGCGCGACGATCGCCGTCGCCCAATACGACATCAAGCGCGTGCTGGCCTTCTCCACCATCTCGCAGCTTGGCTTCATGGTGGCTGCCGTGGGCATCGGCGCGTATGTGGCCGCGACCTTCCACCTCCTCACCCATGCTTTCTTCAAGGCGCTGCTGTTCCTGGCCTCCGGCTCGGTGATCCATGGCATGGAGCACGGGCATCATCACGCTAGCCACCACCATCACCATCACGATCATGACGGGCGTGATCACGATGCGCATGGCCATGAGGACGAGTATACAGCCCATGACTTTGACCCTCAGGACATGCGCAACATGGGTGGCTTGCGCCAGCGGATGCCCATCACCTTTGTCACCTTCCTGATTGGCGGGTTGGCGCTGGCCGGCTTCCCCTTCATCACCGCCGGTTTCTGGAGCAAGGACGAGATCTTCGCCGACGCCTACTACCATGGGCTGGTGAAAGGCGACGGACTGGCGACGCTGGTGTTCATCGTGCTGGTGGTGAGCGCGCTGCTCACCGCGTTCTACACCATGCGCCAAATCGCAATGACCTTCCTCGGTCAGCCGCGCAGCGAGGCGGCTGCGAATGCGGTCGAGAGCGTGCCCTCGATGACCTTTCCATTGATCGTGCTGGCGGTCTTCGCTTTGTTCATCGGCTTCATCAATATCCCCAAGGACTTCCCGGTCTTCGGCGCGCTGGTGGGCGACGGCGCATATTGGCTGAAGAACTTCGTCGCCAGCATGCTGCTGGAGAAGCCTGAGCCGCTGGCCTTCAACGCCGTGCCCGTGTTGTTCTCGATCGGCGTGGCGCTCGGCGGGTTGGGGCTGGGCTGGTATGTCTATGCGCGCAGCCCGCTGCGGGCCGGCCAGACCGACCCCGTCGAACGGCTGCCCATCTTCAACTTCCTCGCCAACCGCTGGTACTGGGATGAGCTGTATCGCAAGATCTTCGTCGCGCCGCTCCAGGCGATCGCCGACGGCTACTCCAGCGCAGTGGACAAGGGGGTCATTGACCGCATCCTGGAGGGCGGCTACGCGCTCGGCGCGCGGATGACCAAGGGCTTTGCCGAATTCGACCGCGTGGTGATCACCGGTTTCTCAGATGCGGTCGGGCGCTTCTTCCGCGGCCTGGGCGATTGGGGACGCGAACTACAAAGCGGCCAGGTGCAGAACTACCTGCTCTCCGGTCTGATCATGGTGATCGCGATCCTGGTCTTCTTCTTGTTCCTGTTCCAGTAATCGCAGTTTCAAGTGGACTGACATGGACCTGCTGAACACGAATCTGCTCTCGGTGATTACCTTTCTCCCCTTGGTGGGGATGCTGCTGGTGTTGGCGACGCCAGCGGATCAGACCAAGCTCATCAAGTGGGGGTCAATCGCCTTCAGCCTGATCCCGCTGGCGCTCTCGATCGTGGCTTGGGTCGGCTATGACCAGGCGCGCGGCGGTTACCAGTACGTGGAAAGTTTCGAGTGGTTTCCCCAGATCAATTCGGTTTACAAGGTTGGGGTGGACGGCATTAGCCTGCCGCTGGTGGTGCTCACCTGCTTCCTCACGCCGCTGGCGATGATCTTCTCGCTCAGCATCGAGAAGAACCCCAAAGCCTACTTCGCGCTGTTCTTGCTCTTGCAGACCACGATACTGGGCGTGTTCGTCGCCCTCGACCTGATCGTGTTCTTCCTCTTCTACGAGGTCAGCCTGGTGCCGATGTACTTCCTGATCAGCCAGTGGGGAGGCGCGAACCGCCGCTATGCGTCGTTCAAGTTCATCCTCTACACGATGTTCGCCAGCCTGGGCATGCTGCTGGCCATTCAGGTGATCGGCCTGGCCTCGAAGAGCTTTGACATCACTTACCTGGAGACCGAGCTGGGCCGGCCATTCACCGGCAATAACCAGGTGAACTACTTCGGCTGGGATCCGACGGTCTGGAAGGCGATCGCCTTCATCGCCTTCAGCATCGCCTTCGCGCTGAAGATCCCGATCTGGCCGCTGCACACCTGGCTGCCCGACGCGCACACCGAAGCGCCGACGGGCGGCTCCATGATGCTGGCCGGCGTCCTGCTCAAGCTGGGCGGCTATGGGTTCTTCCGGCTGGTGATGCCGCTCTTCCCCGACGTGTTCTCGCAGCCTGTGCTGCCCGACCTGAGCGTGTTCGGCGCACCGTTCACCTACGGGGTGCTGCTGGCGCTGCTGGCCTTCCTGAGCATCCTGCTCGGCGCGTTCGCGGCTTGGGGACAAAACGACTTCAAGCGCCTGGTGGCCTACTCCTCGATCAACCACATGGGGTTTGTGTCGCTGGGCATCGCCTCGGCGGCTGCGGCGCTCGCGCCAAACGCCACCGTGCGCGAGATAGACGCGACGATCGCCGGCAGCGGTGCGGTGTTGCAAATGGTGACGCACGGCCTCTCATCGGCGGCCATGTTCGCCCTGGTCGGAGTGGTGTATGAGCGCGCCCACACGCGCGACCTGACCAAGTATGGCGGGCTATGGACGATCATGCCGATCTACGGCGCGGTGCTGATCTTCTGCGCAATGGGATCGCTGGGCTTGCCCGGCCTCTCGGGCTTCGTGAGCGAGTTCATGGTGACCCGCGGCGCGTGGTCGGTGCACACGCTGCTCACTATCCTCTCGATGGCCGGTTTGCTGATCACGGGCATCTACATCCTGAAGGCCATTCAAAAGGTCTTGCATGGCCCGCTGGGCGAAGAATGGCGGCATCATCCGCTGCCGGACATGAACTTTGCCGAGATCCTAGGCATTGCGCCGCTGATGGGCGCGATGTTGGTGTTGGGGGTGTGGCCGGCGCTGGCCCTCAACGTGATAAACGTCGGCGTGCAAGGGCTATTGAGGTAACCTATGACAAATCTTCCCGTTCTCACTCTCATCATGCTGGTGCCGCTGCTCGGCGCGCTGGTGATCCTGCTCATCCCGCGCGAGCGCGAGGACGCGATCAAGACCGTGGCGGCCACGGCGTCGTTCATCTCGCTCCTCTTGTCGCTGGTGGTCTTCCTGAGCTACGACCGTCAGGCTGGCGGCTTCCAATTCCGCGAGAAGACTACCTGGATTCCGGAGTTCGGCATTGGCTACCACGTGGGGGTGGATGGCTTCTCCGCCCCGCTGTTGGTGCTGACCGGCATCGTTATGTTTAGCGCGGTGCTGGTGTCTTGGCGCTCCGCCGAACGCCCGCGCGAATACTTCGCCTTCCTGCTCTTGTTGGTAGCCGGGGTATTCGGCAGCTTCATGGCGCTGGACATCTTCCTGCTGCTGATCTTTTATGAATTGGTGCTCTTCCCGGTGTATGTGCTGATCGCCGGCTGGGGGAGCAAGCGCCGCGAGTACGCCGCGATGAAGCTGACGATCTATCTGTTCGTCGGCTCGCTGGTGGCGATCATCGGGCTGTTGGTGCTCTACTTCCAGGCTGGTCGCTCGTTCGATTGGTTCGAGCTACAGGCCGGCATCCGCAGCCTGCCGCCGGAGCAATCGGTTCAGTTGCAACGCACCTGGTTCCTGCCGGTCTTCGTCGGCTTCGGCGTGCTGGCCAGCCTGTGGCCGCTGCACAACTGGTCGCCGGATGGCTACGCCGCTGCGCCGACGGCGGTCTCGATGTTGCACGGCGGGGTGTTGAAGGCCACCGGCGCATACTGTGGCCTGCGCATCGGCATTCAGCTCATGCCGGAGGGCGCAAAGTTCTGGATGCCGGTGATCGTCTTCCTGTGCATGGCCGGCCTGATCTACGCTGCGCTGATCGCCTTCCGACAGACCGATCTGAAGTACATCATCGGCTTCTCGTCGGTCAGCCACTTGGGGCTGGTGTTGCTCGGCCTGGCTGCGCTGAACGAACTGGGCTTTAACGGCGCCGGCCTGGAGCTGTTCGCCGGCGGCGTGATGACCGGCCTGATGTTCGCGCTGGTGGGCATGATCTACGAGCGCGCCCACATCCGCGACGTGACGCAGCTCAGCGGGCTGGCGCGCACCATGCCGCTGGCGGCGGTGGGGTTCGTGATCGGGTCGCTGACGCTGATGGGGATGCCCGGGCTGCCGGGCTTCCCGGCCGAGCTTCAGATTTTCATGGGCCTCTGGCAGGCTTCGACCACCCCCAGCGCCATGTTCAGCGGCGCAACGAACGGCTGGTATGCCGTCGTGGTTGTGGCCAGCGTGATCGTCATCGTGATCAACGCCGCCTGGACCTTGCGCGTTGCGGCGCGCATTTACTTCAGCGAGCCGCAGCACCCGGAGCTTCAATCCCTTCCCCCGCTGGACGCGCTGGAGAAGACGGCGATCGTGTTGATGTGCGCCACGCTCATCATCGTCGGCGTGCTGCCGAATACCGTGATGTCGGTGGTGAGCGCGGGCGTGCAAGCCATCGTGAAGGGACTGACTGCGGCTGGCTGATTCACAGAAGCGGAGTGTAAGGCTATGTCTGGTGCTTTCGTTGAGGTCAATCTGGGCGAATTCCTTGGCATCCTGCCGGAGATATTGCTGCTCCTCTGGTCCATGGTGGTCCTGGCCCTGGACCTGGTGTCCGGTCGTGCGCTGAAGCGCCGGACGCTGGGGGTGACGGCGGCGATCGGCATGCTGGTGATCCTGGTCGTGGCGATCCTGGCGCGGCCGGCAGAATCGCAGACCGTTCTAGGCGGCATGATCCGCAACGACCTCTTCACCTATGTCTTCCGCCTGATCTTCATCACCGCAGGCGCGCTCACCTGCCTGGTCACGATAGACTTCCGCTCCTTCCGGATCGGCAGCGAGTACTACGCCATCATCATCTTCACCACGATTGCCATGTCGCTGATGGCCGGCGCAAACGACATGATCATGCTGTTCCTGGCCACCGAATCGGCGAGCCTGTCGTTGTATCTTCTCGCTGGCTTCTATCGCGGCAATAAGCTCAGCGCCGAGGCCGGCATGAAGTACTTCATCTTCGGCGCAGTGACCTCAGCGATCTTTCTCTTCGGCCTGAGCCTGTTTTACGGCCTGAGCGGCAGCAAGACCAGCTATCAGGCGATCGCCCAGGCGCTGCTGAATCCAGAGTTGCGCATCCCGGTTAGCTTCGCTTCGCTGCTGGTATTGGTTGGCTTTGCCTTCAAGACATCGGCTTTCCCATTCCACTTCTGGGCACCGGACGTCTATCAGGGCGCGCCGACGCCGGTCTCCGGGTATATCAGCACGGCCTCAAAGGCTGCCGGCTTCGCCATCCTGCTGCGATTTCTGTTCTACACCCTGCCGCCGGGTTCGTCGGAGGCATCGCTCACTTGGTCTGCGCTGATGCAGCCGCTGGCCATCCTCACCATGGTCATCGGCGGGCTGCTGGCCCTAGTGCAGACGAACGTCAAGCGCATGTTGGCCTACTCCAGCGTCTCCCAAGCCGGCTACATCTTGGTCGGCGTGACGGCGCTGGCAGCTAACCAGGTTGGGCGCGCCGATGCGCTGGCGGCGGTCATCTTCTACATCGCCACGTACATGCTCACCAATATCGGGGCGTTTGCGGTGACCGGCTTGGTTGCCGAGCGCGTCGGCGGGGACGACATCGAGCATTTCAACGGCCTGGGCCGGCGAGCGCCCTATCTCGCGCTCGGCATGACCGCCGCGCTGGTCAGCCTGCTCGGCGCGCCGCCGCTGGTGGGCTTTGTGGCCAAGCTGGTCGTCTTCAGCGCTGCGATTGGCGTGAACCTTGTGCCGCTGGTGGTGATTGCAATCGTTATGGTGCTGGTGTCGGTGGTGTATTACCTGAACGTGGTGCGGGCGATGTATGTGGAGCGCACCGAGCGCGACGACCAGCCCTTCTACGTGCCGGCGCCCAGCGGCGTGGTCGTTCTGCTGACCGCGACGGGCATCGTCGCGCTGACGGTGATCTCGCCGCCCTTCTGGAACCTGGCCATCGAGGCGGCCCAGTCGTTCTTCCCGGGGTGACATGAGCAAGTCCAACGCGCGCAGCTTCAACGGACGCATTTGCCATCACCTTGGGCAAGTGAAAGGTGACGTGCTCGCTCGACCGTCAGTCGGCGACCCATCAAGGTATGTACTTGCTTAATATGATGCGATAGAATCAAAAGGGAGGCTCATGCAGCGAAAGTCACCGCTTGAGATCTTCGTCAAGGCGTTTCCCCCCCAGATCATCGGCTTCATGGCCGTTCAGATCGCGTTGGTGAACGGCGCGCTGATGCTGGGCGGGGCGTTTCTTGGCTTGGCGCTCGATCGGCAGATGGGCACATCGCCGCTATGGACGTTGGTGTTGCCGCTCGCTGGCGCCGTTGTGGCGCTGCTCATCACCTATCGTCTCGCTATGTTGGCCGTCAAGCGCTCGCGGCGAGCGTATTTACAGTGGGCTGAGACACAGAGGCGCGCGGAGGAGGCTGCGTCCAGCGCGCTCAGAGACATGGCTTAACGCTATCTGATGATCACGTAGAGCTATGAAGGGGTTAAAGTTTCTCATCATCCTCGGCTTGTCCATCGCTGCCGGCATCCTGCTAAGCAGCTTCACGCTGACGATCAATGGCGTGAATGTGCCGTTTAAGACGTTCATCCCGAACATCGTTGTGCCCTCAGAGCCGCTAGGGCCGGATTGGTTCCACAACACGCTGCTCACCACGCTGATCGTGGACGCGGTGATCATCGTGCTGGCGATCTTGGGGGCGCGCGGCCTGCGCAACACGCTCACCGGCACAAACTGGTTTGCCCGCGCGTGGGAGACCTTTGTTGAGTATCTCTACAACAACTACCTGGTGCCGACCCTCGGCTCGCGGGCAAAGGTCGTGGCGCCGATCGCCATCTCGGCGTTCACCTTCATCATGATTGCCGGCTTCTTCGAGCTGTTGCCCGGTCATGAGTCCATCGGCAAGATAGAGGCCGCGCCAGCCAACCTGCGTGGCTTCTGCGCAGTGAACGCCGGCGGCGTCTGGCTGATCACCGGCTATGAGGTGGACAAGGCGAAAGGCTTCAAGGAGTCGTGCGGATATAGCCTGGAACAGGCTGAGGGTAAAGTGGCCGCCAGCGGGGATAAGCTGGCCTCGCTGACGAGCGATGTCTCGGCTGCTCCGGCGCGCGCCGGTGGCACCGACCCCAACGCGGGCGCAGCGCTGATCCCGTTCCTGCGCCGGCCAACCTCGTCGCTCAGCACCACCCTGGCGTTGGCCGTGATCGCCTTCCTGTTCATCGAGATTCAAGGCATCCGCGCCAACGGCATCCACTACTTCAGCCGCTTCATCCAAGTGGACGCCTGGCGGCGCGCGCAGCAGGGGATGATGCAGGGCCTAATCGGCAACATCCAGGCCGGCCTGGTCGGGCCGCTGGAGCTGATCTCGGAGTTCATCCGCATCGTCTCTTTCTCCTTCCGACTCTTCGGCAACATGTTCGCCGGCACGGTGCTGGTGTTTGTTATGACCTCTATCCTACCGGTGCTGCTGCCGACCGTGTTTTACGGCTTGGAGTTCGCCATCGCGGTCATCCAAGCCTTTGTGTTCATGATGCTCGTCACAGTGTTCACTGCATTGGCTGTGGCCCACGGTGAGCACTGACGAATGTAGAGATTGCGAATCGCAACTGAACAAGCGAGAGACACGATTTCACAAAAGGAGTAAAGGAAGCCATGGAACCAGAAGCATCGCTCGTTCTCGGTAAGGCCATCGGCGCTGGCATCGCTGGCGGCGCTGGCATGATCGGCCCAGGCATCGGCATCGGCCTGGCTGGTTTAGGGGCGCTGATCTCGATCGGTCGCAATCCTGAGGTCACCTCCACGCTCCAGACGTACATGATCCTCGTGATTGCGTTCGCTGAGTCGCTGGCCATTTTCGCGCTCGTGATCGCCTTCTTGCTCTTGTTCGCCTTCACCGGCTGAAGACGGGAGGAGACTATGTCGCCGTTCGTGGCTGTGACGCAGCTTGCAGCAGAGGGTGGTGGTGCGGCCAACCCATTCGAGGGGCTGGGCATTAACCTGGTCCAGTTCCTCGCACAAACCATCAACTTTCTGTTGATCATGTACTTCCTGAATGGCATGGTGATCCGGCCGGTGCTGCGCAACCTGGAGGCGCGCCGCAAGCGGATCGAGGAGAGCCTGGAGAACGCCCGTTTGGCCGATGAGCGCCTCGCAAACGTGGAGAAAGACTACCAAGCCAAGCTCAACGAGGCCAACATCGAGGCGCAGCGCATCCGTGCCGAGGCGCTGAACGCCGCCCAGCAAGAAGCCCAGCGCATTCGACAGGAGGCGCTGGCCGAAGTTGAGCGCATGCGACAGCAGGCGCGCATAGACGCTCAGGCTGAGCGCAACCAGTTGCTGGCCGAGGCGCGCAACCAAATCGTCGCGCTGGTGATCGCAGCCACTAACAAGCTCATCGGCGAATCGTTGGATGCGCAGCGCCAGCGCGCGCTGATCAACGAGTTCTTCAGCAAAGTGCCGGCGGCCAAAATCGCCGGCATCGCGGTGGACAGCGCGCCTGTGGTAGTCACGAGCGCGCTGCCGCTCACGCCTGAGGAACAATCCCGCGTGAAAGAGGACCTCTCCCGCCAGATCGGCGCAATCGAGCACATCACCTTTGAGGTCAATCCGGCCATCCTGGGCGGCCTGGTGGTCCGCATCGGGGATAAAGTCATTGACGACAGCGTGTTGAGCAAGGTGAACGCACTGCGCCAGCAGCTCAGCGCTTAACACGCCATCTGATCGCGCAGCGCCGCGCTTCTCTTGCGGATGTACCGACACGAGGGCGCACACAAAGAGCGCGCAATAAAGTGTGCTCACTGGGCCGGGGAGCAATGTGCTCGCCCGGCCTTTTTGATCTCTACTGGGGCGTTGAGCGGCCGCGCCATAGCGCGCGGCGCATACGAACAGAGGGCGAGGGAATAGTCATCTCGTGCCATCCTGTGCACTGCCGGCGATCTGCGCCGCTACCTCGCGCCCCAGCCGGATGGCATAGTTTGTCCCGCGGTCCCAGGGATAGACCTGGCTCATGCTGGCGAAGAATAGCCCCGGCAGCGGCGTGCGGGTAGCGGGGATGTGGCGCGAGTGATTGACGAAGGGCACCGGCTGGGCGTAAGGCTCGCGGAAGACCCATGCTGCCTGCACCCAAGCCGGCTCGAAGCGCGGGTTGAAGCGGCGTAAGGAGGGCAGAAAATGCGCGCGCAGCTCCTCCTCGCTCATGGAGAAGTAAGGATGATCAGGCGGCAGATAATCTCCACAGTACACCAAGTGCTGGCCGCCGAAGTGCGCCGCCGGCACGAAGTTGGTGTGCTCGCACATCGCCAGGTAGGGGAAGCCGGCCCGCTTGGGCAGGTTGTGCCAGTAATAACCCTGCGCATCTAACTGGCGGTCCAGGGCGAAGATCACCATCACCGCGCCCAGCGAGCGCAGCGCGTTGAGCGCGGCCAGGTAGTCCGCCGGCAACTGCGGGGCCAGCCGGGCCATCGCGCGCGGCGAGACTGTGCTGAGCACGGTGTCGAAGCGCGGCAGATCGCCGGTTGAGGCCGCCAGGCGCAGCGACCAACGACCGTCGTCCTCGCGCCAGAGGCGCTCCACCCGCGCGCGGTAGTGGATCACCCCGCCCAGCGCGCAGATGCGCGCAGCCAGGACATCGAAGAAGGCCTGAAAGCCGCCGACGAAGGTGCCCAGGCGCGGCGTGCGGGCCTTGATGCGCGCCCACAGCCAGGCCATGTTGACCTGCGTGTAGTATTCGCCGAACTTGCCCTCCAGCAGCGGCTGCCAGATCACCTCGTAGGCCCGCCGGCCCATCCAGCGCGCCGACCACGCATGGGCGGTGTAGCGCTCCAGGGCACGCCAGTCGCGGGTAAGATACTTTAGGTAAACCAGCGCCAGGCCGAAGGGCAGCTTCTCAATCGGCGAGAGGCCGGGAAAGGCCAGCACGGCGAGCGGCGAATCCAGCGGATAGAAGCGCCCCTCCCAGTATGAGACGGTGATCGGCCGGCGAAAGATCACGCGGTCGCGGACGCCAAGCTCATCGGCCAACCGCAGCAGGTCGGCATCTGAAGCGAACCAATGGTGATAGAACTTCTCCAGCGACCATGCCCACCCAGGCACCTTGAAGCCGGCGGCCAAGCCACCGGGCTGCTCGCCCAACTCGAAGATCGTCACGCGGTGGCCGGCGCGCAGCAGGTCGTAGGCCGCCGCCAGGCCGGTCGCCCCCGCGCCGATGATCGCGACGTTCATGCCGCTTACCATACGGCGCGACCGGTCTCCAGCGGCTCAGCGCGGGCCAGGAAGTCGCGGGCAAAGCGCGCGGCGTAGTCGTCCAACAGGGCTTGGACGCGCGCGGCGTCGGGCGAGACCACGATGAGGCCGGCGTGGAAGGGCTTGTGCAGCCGCCAGACCACCTCCGGGGCGTCGTAGGCCGAGAGGTCGGGCTGGGCCTGGCGAGCCAGGCAGATCACGATGCCGGCGTAATCTTTGCGCAGCGGTGGGAGCGCGTAGGTCTGGCCGGCATAGCGGGCCAGCTCGATATGCGCCCAGGCCTCCCAGAGGTTGACGCCTGCTGCGAACTCGATGGCGTCGGCGATGTGCGCTCCGCCCACCCGCGCGCCGATCTCCAGGAAACGCCATGCGCCATCGGCCATCCCGCGCAAGTATTCGGCGTGGAGCGCGCCGCAGAAGTCGGGCGGGGCGAGCGCGGCAATGACCTGGGCGTTGAGCGCGAAGAGCGCGCGGGCCTCCTCGCTCTGGGCTGGCAGCGTGCGCGAGACGAACACGCCGCCTTCGTGCATCACGGCCAGCGGCGGCGCGCTGTAGGCACTGGCCACGGCGAAGATCACCTGCCCCTCCCAGACCAACGCATCCACGTGAAAGACCTGGCTGGGGAGGAACTGCTCTAGCAGGTAGCGCGATTGGTTATCGCCCAGGCGGTCGAGCCAGCGCCATACCTGCTCGGCATCGTCGCAGCGCTTGATGCCCATCGCGCCGGCTTCTTGGCGCGGCTTGAGCAGCCAGGGCGGCGGGACGCGATCCATCCATTCGCGCAGCGCGTCGTAGTTAAAGATGGGGGTGAAATCGGGCGTGGGGAGGCCGGCGGCGCGGGCGCGGACGCGCATCGCCAGCTTGTCGTTCAACGGCTGGGCCTGGCAGGAGGTGAGGCCGGGCATGACGAAGTGCTCGCGCAGCGCGCCGGCCGTCTGCACCTCGTATTCGTCCAGCGGGATGATCAGGTCGAAGCGCACCCCGCGCGCCATGTAACTGGCAGCGTTGATCACGTGCTGGCGGTTGGCCAGGCTGTGCATGTAGTGGATGCCATCCAGCACGTCGTAGGGCCAGTCTTCGCCGCGCCAGCGCTCCTCAGTGAGCAGGAAGACGCGGCAGCCGCGCGCCTTGAGCGCGCGCAGTAGGCGCTGGCCTTTGACTGCGCTGCTCAGGCAGAGGACGTTGATCGCATCGGCCACGTTGGGGCTAACTGTCGCGCCGGCGGGCGTGTTTGTCAAGTGGACGGGGGCCGCTGCCGAGCGCATCTGCGACCAGGGGCAAGACTGAGTTCGCGCAGAGGCACGCCGTCGGCGGCTTCGTGAGGCCGCGGTTGGGCGCGAGTTTAGATGCTTCGCTCAGCATGACACGCCGGCGCGGCTGACAAGCAGACCGCGGAAAGGTCACCCCTGGGGCATGAACAATACCCTTCCCAGCAAGGGAGCGCGATATAGTCGGCGCGTCATGCGTGTGATGAAAACGCGGCAGATGCGCCGGCTGCTGCTGCGCGACTTTCGACGGCTGGCGATTAGCCTGGGCTGGTTCTTCGCAGCGGCCCTGGTCGCTGTGCTGGCGCTGCTAGCGCTCGGTTGGTCTGCCCAGGAGGTAACGACAAAAACGCTAGCGCGCGCGGCCTTGAGCGCAAGCGTGATCGCGGTGATCAACTTCGCCCTGCTGCCGGTGCTGCTTTGGCTGCGGGTGCCGATGGTGGTCTTCAGCGCCGGCCTGATCACCTTCGCCGTCAACGCTGCCCTGCTGCTTGGGGCCCATCAGTTGATGCGCGGTGCGGCAGCGCCGGCGCCAGACTCGCTGCTGCCAAGCGCGCTGGCGCTCTCGCTGATGAACACGCTGATCAATGGGCTGATCGCGCTGGATGATGACTACACCTATCTGCGCTTCATCATCCAGGCGGTGCGCGATAACGCGGTGACGTTTGGCCGCCCTAAAGACCCGCGGCGGCGCGGCGTGGTGATCCTGGAGATAGACGGGCTTTCATACGAGCGGATGAAGGTCGCGCTGGAGAGCGGGCTGATGCCCGCAACCCGCGAGTTGCTGAAGGCCGGCTATCGCTTAAGCGCCTTCGACTGTGGCTTGCCGTCGCAGACCTCGTCGGCCCAGGCCGGCATCATGTATGGCAACAACGAGGACATCCCCGCCTTCCGCTGGTATGATAAGCGGCGCGGCAAGCTGTGGGTCTCGAACCGGCCCAGCGACGCGCACGCGCTCAACCAGCGCTATAGCAATGGCCATGGGCTGTTGCGCCAGGGTACTTCGATCAACAACCTGATCAACGGCGACGCAGCGCGCTCACTGCTGACGCTGAGCGCGATCGCGCGCCCGAATACACTGCCCACCGAGCGAGCGCTGGACGTGTTGATCGCCTTTTGGCTGAACCCATATACGTTCGCCCGCACGTTGGCGTTATGCGCTGCCGACCTGCTGTTGGAGATCGCCCAAGCGCTGCGCCAACGCCTTCGCAACACCCAGCCGCGTCTGGAGAAGCGCTTCCCCAGCGCTTACACTGGCCTGCGCGTGGTCACCAACGTCCTGCTGCGCGACCTGGCGATCTACGCGACGATGTGGGAGATCACGCGCGGCGCGCCGGTGATCTACACCTCCTTCCTGGGCTACGACGAGGTGGCCCATCACGCCGGCCCATGCAGCCCCGACGCCATGGGCACGCTCAGGGGGTTCGACCGCCATGTGCGGCATGTCCTGCAGACGATCCGCTATCTGGCGCCCTTTGAATATGACCTGGTCTTGCTCTCTGACCACGGGCAATCGCAAGGAGCGACCTTTCGGCAGCGCCACGGCCAGACGCTGCGCCAGTTGATCAACATGCTGACGCGCGGCGACCTGCAGGTGGGCGAGGCAGCAATCATTGACGCCGGCCATTCTTTCGTCGAGGCATTGATCGCAGAGCTAAACGCCGCCAGCCAACAACTACATAAGCAGCGCATCCGGCGAGTCACCATGGCAGCGACCGCGCGCACCCTGAAGGGCATGGAGCAACAAGCTTTACAACCCCAGCGCAGGGGCAAGGAACAGGACGACATCGTGGTCTGCGTTTCGGGTAACCTGGCGCATATTTACTTCAACACCATCGGTGAGCGCCGCGCCACGCTGAGCGAGATCGCAGCACAGCATCCTGGATTGGTGGACGCCCTGGTCAAGCATCCCGGCATCGGATTCGTCGTTGGGCTGGGCGACGATGGCCATGCGCTGTTGCTGGGCAAATACGGGGCGCGCGATTTGAACAGCGGCGCGATCACCGGCCAAGACCCCTTATTGCCTTTCGCAGGCGAAGATGCGGGACGACGGGCAGCGCAATTGCTGCGCCTGGCCCAGTTCGAGAGCGCCGGCGACCTCATCCTGAACAGCGCGATCTATCCGGACGGCAGCGTTGCTTCGTTTGAAGAACTGGTGGGATCGCACGGCGGTTTGGGCGGCGAACAAACCCATGCCTTCATCCTATACCCAGGCGCAAGATCGCTCGATGGACATTCGATCACCAACACCACAGCGCTCTATCATGTGCTGGACGCATGGGCCAGGCCACTTGACAAGCCGGCGACAAGCGCTACATTACACGACATCAGGAGGACAAGCGATGGCAGCCACCAAAGCGACGAAGAAACCAGCAGTCAAGAAACCAACCAGCAAGAAGAAGACCAGCAACAAGTCAACGTCGGCTAAGAAGACCACGACCAAGAAGCCCGCCACCAAGAAGGCCACAACCAAGCGCACAACGACTCGTCCGCGCAAGCCAGCAGCCCCTGCGCCCGAAAGCACGCCCGAATTGGAGGTCGTCCCTGAGCCGGAGCCGGTGGGCTAAAGCTTTCACATTTGTGCATGAGCGCTGTGGTATAGTATTAGGCGTTGTGCTGAAGAGGTTGTCATTCTGAGAAGTCTGCTGCTCAGGAGTGGAAAACCCTCCCACCCCCTCCCCCCTCGCCGACACTCCTGACACGGGCTTCTCAGAATGGCAACCTCTTCGTTTATCCCCGAACAAGTGAGCCATCCTATACTTCCGCCTGTCTGGTTCCTTAACTTGACCTGATCGCCGACTAAGGATGCGTTAAACCCAGGGTGGGCGAAGGCTTTGCCTTCGCCCACTCTCTAGCTCATAAGCGGCTGCTCCCGTTATTGGTTAACGCACCTGGCTGGTGAAGCAGGCGCAGGGAACGCAGTCGAGCAGCGCTGACATTCGAAATCGCCACATCGTCCAGTGGGTATGTCTGCACTAAGCGATGCACTGACGAGCGAGAAAGTCCCCCTGCGCACCAAGCTGGCGTTTGGCGCGGGCGACGTCGGGCCGGCGGTGGCCACGGCGATCATGAGCTTCTTCCTCCTCTACTTCTTCACCGACGTGGCACGCCTGCCGCCGGCGCTGGCCGGCGTGATCCTGCTGGTCACCAAGATCTGGGACGCGATCAACGACCCACTGATCGGGCTGCTCTCCGATCGGGTGAACACGCGCTGGGGCCGGCGGCGGCCGTGGTTTCTCTTCGGCGCGTTGCCGTTCGGCCTCGCCTTCTTCCTGCTCTTTCAGGTGCCTCAGCTCGGCGAGGGCGGCAAGTTCATTTATTACCTGGTCGTGTCGCTGCTGCTGGATACCATGTTCACAGTCGTCAACGTGCCCTATACCGCGCTGACGCCGGAGTTAAGCCGCGATTACGACGAGCGCACCAGCCTGAACTCGTACCGTTTCGCCTTCAGCATCGCCGGCGGCCTGATCGCAGCGGTGGCACACCCGATCATCGTAGACACTGTGGCCGCCGGCAGCGACGTGCAGACCGGCTACGCTGTCTCTGCCCTCATCTGGGCGGTCGTCTGCACCGTCCCGTTCTTCTTTGCCTTTTGGGGAACATACGAGCGCCACACGCCGGAAGAGGCCAAAGCGCTGCCGTTTATGGAGAGCGTCAAATGGACCTTTCGCAACCGCGCCTTTCGCTATGTCACTGGCATCTATTTGCTTTCGTGGCTGGTGGTGCAAACGGTGAGCACCCTGATCGTGTATTACCTGACCTACTGGCTGCGCCGGCCGGAGATCACACCGCTGGTGCTGCTGGGCGTCCAGGGCAGCGCAATGGTCTGGCTGTTCATTTGGAGCGCGGTGAGCCGGCGGCTGGGCAAGCGCGAGGTGTATCTCATCGGCATGACGGCCTGGATCATCACCTCGCTGGCCTTGTTCATCGTGCAACCGGGCTGGCCGACGTGGAGCATCATCGCGCTGGCTGCGCTGGCTGGAATAGGGGTAGCTGTGGCCTACCTGGTGCCATGGGCCATGCTGCCAGACGTAATTGAGCTGGACGAACTGGAGACCGGCTGCCGGCGCGAGGGCGCGTTCTACGGCCTGTTTGTGCTCTTACAAAAGTTGGGGCTGGCGCTGGGGCTGTTCACCGTCGGCCAGGTGCTCAGCCTCACGGGATATATCACCCCGCCGGCGGGCGCAAGCACGCCGATCGAACAGCCGGAGAGCGCGCTGCTGGCGATCCGCGTGATGATGGGGCCGGCGGCAGCGCTGGTGTTGGCAGCGGGCATGGCCCTGGTGATGCGCTTCCCGATCAACAGGGCCAGCCACGAGCGCACGCTGCGCGAGCTGGCGCGCCGAGGACACGCTCAGACGATATAAGCCACGCCCACAGCGCCAGGCCCAGCATGAGTGGCGATGGTTGGGCCAACTTCTAGGATCACCGGCGACTGAATGCCAAGCTGGGCGCTGATCTCGCCGGCTACATCGGCGGCCAGTTGCGGCGCGGCCGCGTGGAGGAAGAACACCTTCGGGTCTTTAGAGGCTTGCAGGTCGCGCAGCGCGATCTCCTTCAGGCGTGCCACAGCTTTGCCAAAAGTACGCACCCGCTCCAACGGCTCCACGCGACCATCGCGAATAGTAAGGATGGGCTTCATCTGTAACACGTTACCAATCAACGCCTGCGCCCCACCAATCCGCCCGCCGCGGTGCAAGTTCTCCAGCGTCTCGAGGACGAAATGTAGGCGGGTGCGAGGAATCAGCGACTCAATGTGCGCCTTAATGTCGGCAGGGCGCGCGCCGGCTTTGGCCATCCGTGCGCCCTCGGCCACCAACAAGGCCATGCCGGCGCTCACCATGCGCGTGTCCACCAGCGTGATCGCTGGGTCGCCGCCCATGAGTTTCATCGCTGCCTCAGCACTGGCGTACGTGCCGCTCAGATCGCGCGAGATGTGGATCGAGATCACCTCGCCGCCTTTGAAGCGCTGGTAGATCTCTTCAAAGTCGCCCACCGAGGGCTGCGACGTTTTGGGAAAGTTCGGGTCGGTCTTCAGCAAGCGATAGAACTCGTCAATTGGCAGCTCGGTGCTGCGAAAACTCCTCTCACCGAAGAGCACGTAAGTGGAGGCAACTGCGTCAATGCCTAGCTCTCGGATCAGCTCAGGGGACAAATCGGCGTTAGAATCGGTCACAACGTAGGTCATTCCTCAATCTCCGGTCAACGGAATTCTCCTCTCACTAGGATAACACCTCTAGCGGTGGAAGGTTACTGTAGAAGGTATGTGAGGTGCATCCACTGGCAGGAGCAACCCTATATTACCTAGCAGGGGTGCGCTCACGAGGAGTGTTCCAATTCGGAATGAAAGGCCACGTCGTTGAGCTGGCCATCCGCAAGCGCGTCGCTCACGTCATCGCGGCGAAGCAAGCCAAGCATCGCGCAGGTCGGTGATGCTTGGCGTGATGAGTACAATGCCGATCAGATGGCACTGGCCAATATCGTGGCTGCCTTTGGCTTGGCGGGGGCGGCAGGATTGAACGCCTATATCCCTCTGCTGATCGTGGCCATCCTGGCGCGCCTCAACCTGCTGCAGCTCAGCCCGCCGTTCGACGCGCTGGCGAGCTGGCCGGCCATCATCGCTCTGGTGGTGTTAGGCCTGATCGAGTTCGTTGCCGACAAGGTGCCCGGCGTTGACCACGTCAACGATGCCATCCAGACCTTTGTGCGACCGGCAGCCGGTGCGATCTTGTTTGCTGCGAACACAGGCGTGGTGACCGGAATAGACACCACCTTGGCGCTGATCTGCGGCCTGGTGTTGGCCTCCGGCGTGCACGCGACGAAAGCCGCCGCGCGGCCAGTGGTCAACGGTGCGACGATGGGGATCGGCGCGCCGTTCGTCAGCCTGGCTGAGGATGTTGTGGCGCTCGTCGGGTCGCTGTTGGCCATCTTCATGCCGGTCCTCTTCGTGCTGTTTGCGGCGGGGCTGGTGTATCTGGCCTACCGGCTGATCCGCCGCGCTCGTCGGCTGCGCCCATCGGCCTCTTTGGTACGCGCCAAATGAGCGACTGGGGCGTCATCGGCCATGGGTGGGCGGTGCGCCGGCTGCAGAGCGCAATCGCACGCGCGCAGCTTGCGCAGTCTCACCTGTTCGTCGGCCCACCCAACATCGGCAAAGCCACGCTGGCGCTGGCGACTGCGCGCGCGCTGCTGGGACGCGACGCGCGCGCCCGCGCCCTGGTTGACCAGCGCCGGCATCCCGACCTGCTTTGGGTCTCCCCGCCGGCTGAAGGAGAGGCGATCAAGGTCGAGCAAGTGCGTGAGCTGTTGCACGGACTTACCCTGGCTCCAGTGGAAGGCGCGTATCGCGTGGCGGTCGTTGACGATGCCCATCGCATGACCGAGAGCAGCAAGAACGCCCTGCTAAAGACTCTCGAGGAGCCGAATCCGGCGGTGGTCATCATTCTGATCGCGCCTAATAGCGAGTCCATGTTGCCCACCATCGTCTCGCGCTGTCAGGTATTGAACCTGCGGCCGCTGGCGATACAAGACGTTGAACAGGCGCTGCTTGCGCGCGGCAGCGCGCCCGAACAGGCTGCGCTGACTGCGCGATTGTCGCGTGGGCGGATAGGCTGGGCGCTGCAGGCCATTGAGGACGAGTCAGTTCTGGCCGCACGAGCAACTCACCTGGACGATCTGCGCGCCCTGTTGGCGGCCAACCGCACGCGCCGCTTCGCCTACGCGGAGCAATTGGCCCAGGCCGACTACGCGCAGATTGTTGAGGTGCTCGAAGATTGGCTGCTGCTATGGCGCGATGTCCTGCGCGCCACGAGCCAAAGCGAGTGCTTGGTCAACCTTGACCAGCGCGACTGGATCGCGGCCCTGGCCAAGGCGCTCGCGCCAGCCCGAATCGCGCAGGTCGTGCGCGACATCAGCGACACGCTCCGCCACCTAGAGCGCAACGCCAACGCCCGCTTGGCGCTGGACGTGTTAATGCTCAAGCTGCCGCATCTCGCGGCCTCGCTCAACTCAGCACAACCAGGACTTGATTCTGCTCCACTGCCTGGCGAGGTTGTACCTTGATTGCGCTCACAGTTCCCTCTCGGGGTGCCTTTAGCTCATTCTCCATCTTCATGGACTCAAGCACGACCACCACCTGGCCTTTGCGCACTTTTTGGCCCTCGGTCACCGGCACGGCCACGATCAGGCCAGGCATAGGCGATTTGATCACGACCTCGCCGCTGGTGGGCGCGAAGGCGCCGGCGGCCTGTGCCAGGCGTCTAGCTCGCTCGTCTGCGACCTGTACGTAATAGGCGACGCCGTTGATGAGCACGCGGTATTCCCCGTCGCCGGCTTCCTCAACCAGGACCTCATACGAGCGATTGTCGAGCAGCAAGGAGTACAACTCATCGTCTATCGGGCGCATGTCCAGCACGCGGCGCTGTCCGTCAATGATGACCTCGTTGTCCTGGTTGATCTCTATCACGTAGGTTTTGTCGCCGATGGTGGTCAGGTAGCGCATATCAGGAAGGTAGTATATCGGCATGTCAGCGGTTGCTGTGCTGATGGCGTCGAACAACGCGCACAAGCGGCGTGAGCTGGGCGAGATCTTCGCCTTGGCCGGCTTGCGAGAGGTGGTGCTCATCACGCCGGACGAACTGGGCGTGCGCTGCGAGCCGGAGGAAAGCGGCACAAGCTATCTGGCCAACGCTTTGATTAAAGCCCAAGCGCTGGCCAAGGCTTATCGAGACAGCGGCGGTGCGCAGCCGGTCTGGATATTGGCCGACGACTCCGGCCTGGAAGTGGACGCGCTGGGTGGGCAGCCGGGCGTGCATTCGGCCCGTTACTACCAAAGCGCACCTGGCGGGGATGGCTGCGCAGCGTTATTGGCCGCGATGGCCGGCGTTCCCGATGCACAGCGCAGCGCGCGCTTTCGCTGTGTCCTGGTCCTCATCAGCCCTGAGGGTGACGTGCATCACTTCGAAGGCGTGTGTGAGGGCCAAATCGCGCATGAGCGGCGCGGCACAGGCGGCTTCGGCTTCGATCCGGTGTTCGTGGTCGCCGATGGACGCACCATGGCCGAGCTTTCGGCAGCCGAGAAGCACGCAATCAGCCATCGCGGGATCGCCGGACGTCAAGCAGCGGCGTTTCTCAGGCAGGTGATGCGCTGATGATCTCCAACCTGGTCTCGCGCATCCGCAAGGAAGTGGCCGGCCAGCTTGCTGCCCTCCCGTCGCCGCATCTCGTGCTGGCTGTCTCCGGCGGTCCGGATTCGCTGTGCCTAGCCGACGCCGTGCTGGCCATTGCGCCGCGCCGCATGCTGCGTCCGATCATCGCCCACCTTGATCACGGCCTGCGCGGCGCTGCCTCGGCAGCCGACGCGGACTTTGTTCGGACGTTTGCCGAGGCGCGCGGTGTGCCATGCGTGATTGAGCGCGCCGACGTGCGCGCCTACGCGCAACAGCACAAGTGCTCTATCGAGGTCGCTGCCCGCCAGGTTCGCTATCGCTTCCTGGCGCGCGTTGCGGAGGCTCACCAGGCCTCCTGGGTTGCGCTGGCACATCACGCCGATGATCAGGCCGAGACGGTGCTGCTGCGCCTCATCCGTGGCACGGGCCTATGGGGCTTGCGAGGGATGCGCCCATACGGCCCGCTGCCCACCGCAAGGCATCTGACCGCTGTGCGGCCGCTGCTGCGCGTGGTGCGCGCAGATATTGAGCGATACTGCCATGAACAGCGCCTATCACCCCGCCACGATGCCACCAATGATGCGCTGGACCACACCCGCAACCGGATCCGCCATGAGTTGCTGCCGCTGCTCGAACGCTACAACCCCAACATCCGTGCCGTCCTCGTCCGGCTGGCCGACACGATTGCTGCTGACCTGGACATCATCGCACAAGCGACGCAGGAGGCGTTTGTTCGCCTGGCGCAAGCTGCCGAGGACGGCAGCTTTGTGGTCGATCGGCGCGCTTGGCAGGCGCTCTCGATCGGCCTACAACGGGCGACGCTGCGCTGGGCAGCCCAGCAATTGCGCGGTGAGTTCATCGAATTGCCCTACGCCGCTGTGGAGGAAGCGCGCGCCGTGCTGAACAGCGCAGCCACCAGCGGCGAGATCGCGCTTACGCGCGATGTGCGGATCGCCGTAGAGAAGGATGTTTTTACCGTGCGCAAATCGTTATAGCTGCCTTCCTATAATCACGGCGATGGTTGAACCAGGGGAGCCGCTTACCGAGCGCGAGCTAGAGGTCGTGCGGCTGCTGGCGACAGGCATAAGCAATAAGGAGATCGCCGCCCGACTACACATCAGCACGAACACTGTTCGCGTCCATCTGCGCAACATCTTCGCTAAGCTGGAGGCGCAATCGCGCACAGAGGTGACCATGATCGCCGTGCGCAATGGATGGATTGATATCCCTCTGCCTAGCGAAGCAGACGATCAGGCGATAAAAAAAGAGGAAGACGCACGCGCAGCAGTTCCACCGCCTACTGTTGTGATCCAGGTGGCGCCTGACCCCCAGCCGCTGCCGGCGCTGTCGCTCTGGCGACGGATTGCAGCGGTTGCCGCCACCGCGCTGATGGTTGTGCTGGTGACCCTCGTTTGGCCACGCCCAATTAACGCCCCCGATCCAGCGCTGGCAGACGTTGAGCGAGCCGGCGCGCCGCTAAACGAACCGGTGGCGCCGCCGAGCGAGACCTCGCGCTGGCACGTGCGCGCCTCGATCCGCACGGCGCGCACGCGACCTGCCGTGGCGACCGTCCAAGGACAGGTCTATGTGATCGGCGGCGAGGTAAATCGCGCGCCCACTGCCGAGGTGCTCATCTACGACCCGCAGCGAGATGCGTGGCGCGACGGACCACCTAAGCCGACGGCGGTGATGAACGCGGCCGCCGCAGTCATCAGCAATGTCATTTACGTTGTGGGCGGCATTGGCGCGGATGGCATGCCCACCGACCGGGTGGAGGCGCTGCGCGCGACGGACGACACCTGGCAGGCGCTGCCTCCCCTCCCTCAGCCGCTTGCCAGCCATGCCGTGGCCGCGCTTGGTGATCAGCTTTACGTCGTCGGTGGGCGCACCTCTATGGGGATGAGCAGCGCAGTATGGGTTTTCGATACGCGCACACGCGCATGGCGCGCTGCGGCGCCGCTGCCAACCCCGCGCAGTCAACTGGCGGCCGCAGTGCTGGACAACCGCCTTTATGCAATCGGGGGCTACGACGGTCAGCGCGAATATCCAACCTGTGAATACTTTGAACCAGTCAGCAACCGCTGGTCGACCTGTGCGCCGATGATTATCCCGCGTGGTGGCTTGGGCCTGGCGCAAACCGGGACATCACTGTATGCAGTGGGCGGTGGGTTGACCGGATTCGTCGGCTTCAACGAGCGCTATGACCCGACTCGGGATTCTTGGACGCCGTTTGAAATACCCGAGGTGCGCTTGGGGGACTGGCGCTACGTCGGCATTGCGTCTATGCCCGACCGCTTTTACGTCATCGGCGGTTCAGCGCGCGGCGTCCCGCTTGCCGATAACTACGTCTATGAAGTCTTCACCTTCAAGACCTTCCTGCCGACCTTCCAGGCTGGTGGGGAGCAGTAAATACGCAATACGCACTACGGAATACGGAATACAGAATACGGAATATGCACACTATGGAACGCGATCTACGTATAGCGTATTACGTATTGCGTATTGTATCTAAGCGCTGTGCGTCGGATGGCGCGTAGCTTGTGAGGGTTGCGGTTCGCCAGTCTGTGCGGCCTGCCACCAAGCGCGGATGACCTCGGCATCCTCGAAGAACCAACGTCCCCAGCCGGGGGAATGCCCGATGCCGTCCAGCTCCACGGTTTTGGCCCCCTCCAGCTCGCTGAGCGAGAGCGGCACGACGCCATCGCCCCACTGTGCGCCATTTTGTGAGATGAAGCGGTAGTTGTAGTACGCCTGGCGTTCGCGCAGCGTGCCGTTGGGCTTACCCTCGACGTAGCGCCCACGGATGTTCACGTACTGCACCTGAGGCGCATAGTAGGCGCCTGGATAGACTTCATCTACCCACGCGGCGGCGCGCATGCCGCGTTGCGAGGCGTTCTTGGGCACGCGCAGCGGGCTGCCCACCATGAACAGATGCGAGACGCGCTCGTAGCCGCGATGGGCGTGATGATAGGGTTTGAGCTTGCGGTCGCCCAAGTAAGCGCGCCCAACAATGCCGCCGGCGCTGTGGCCGATCACAATGACTTTGCGCGCGCCGGTCCGGCGTAGCGCATGTTGGACGGCGGCATGGACGCGATCGACCAATAGGCTATAGTCACTCACGCCGGCCAACAGCCAACTCAGGCGCGTGATGCCGGCGATAAAGACGCGCCGGCCGGTGACGTTGCTCAGCAGCCGCGCTGCGTTACGATAATCGCTCCAATGCGAGCCAAAACCACCGATCAGGACGATGGGTTCTTTCTCGACCATGCCCCCAACCCAGATTGCGTTCCGATTTTGGGATAGTCTAGTGGGGAGGGATGAGCTGGCTATTAGGGCTGCGGATGACTTCTACGCCCACATACGGGCGCAGGACCTCTGGCACGATCACGCTGCCATCCGGCTGCTGGTAGTTCTCGAGCACGGCGATCATCGTGCGCGGCAAAGCTAGGCCGCTTCCGTTGAGGGTGTGCACGAACTCCGGCTTTGCGCCGCGCTCGCGGCGGAACTTGATGTTGGCGCGCCGTGCTTGAAAATCGCCGGTGTTGCTCACAGAGCTAACCTCCAACCACTCGCCGACACCGGGTGCCCAGACCTCTAGGTCGTAAGTGATGCAGGCAGCGAAGCCCAAATCACCCGTGCATAACAGCTTCACCCGATAGGTCAGCCCCAGGGCCTTCAACGTCTCTTCGGCGTCGGCGAGCATCTTCTCGAGGTAGTGGTCGCTCTCCTCAGGCTTGGTGAAGGCATACATCTCCACCTTGTCGAACTGGTGGCCGCGCTTGAGGCCGCGCACATCTTTGCCGGCGCTCATCTTCTCGCGGCGGAAGCACGGCGTGTAGGCCGCATAGAGCTTGGGCAGTTCCTCAGCGCTCAGGATCTCGCCGCCGTGCAGGTTCGTGAGCGGCACCTCGGCCGTCGGCACCATCCAGAAGTCCTCTTCGGCGTCGTGATAGAGGTTATCGCGAAACTTAGGAAGCTGGCCGGCAGCGAAGAGCGTCTGGGACTTCACCATGAAGGGTAAATAACGCTCTTCATAGCCCTGTTGTAGGCGCAAATCCAGCATCCAGGCGATCAACCCGCGCTGGAGGCGAGCGCCCCAACCATTGAGCACGTAGAACCGGCTGCCGCTGAGCTTCACGCCGCGCTCGAAGTCAATGATGCCCAGCGCTTCCCCGATCTCCCAGTGGGGCTTGGGGGGAAAGTCCGGCTTGGGCAGACTGCCTTCGTGGACGCGCACGATGACGTTGTGAGTCTCGTCCGGGCCGATGGGCACGCGCGGGTCGGGCAAATTGGGCAGGCCAGCCGTGAGTTCATCAAGCTTGGCCTCAACTTGACCTAACTCGTCCTCGAGCGCGGCGATCTCGTCGCCCACGCGGCGCATCTCTGCCTTTTTGGCTTCTCGCTCGGCCTCGTCGCGCATCTGACCAATCTGTTTGCTGACGGTGTTACGCAGGGCGCGCAATTGCTCAGCACGCACAATGATGGCGCGCCGTTGTGCATCCAAGGCCAAGATTTCGTCCACGGGGCCGGGGTCGGTGCCGCGATTGATCAACGCTTGCCGAACGCGATCGGGGTCTTTGCGGATGAGGTTAATGTCGAGCATGGGCGGGTTCACGCAGAGGGCTATGCTCAGCTACGGTGTTATGCGCAGCGCATTGTACCCCGCCGTCTTGCCAAGGGAAGTTAGGTGCGTTCACGGCTGGAGGCGGAACCCTGAGTGGGCGACGGCACTGCTGTTGCCCGCCCTCTTATCAACTCGCAAGCGGTCGCCCCCATTGGTGAACGCCCGATTGGTGAATGCATCCGAAGTTGGGCGTTCACAGCGAGAGGCAAACTCCTTTACACGAAGGCAGGGATTTCCAGGCTCGCAATAGCAACATCTAAACGCGCCCAACAAAAGCCTGCGGAGAGATGCTTCGCCTCGCTTGGGGCGCTAGAGAGTTGTCCTCTTAAACTCCTCGAGTGCTGATGAGGTTGATGGCAGGCGTGCCACGCAGCTTATCCGTGGCGCTGCATAAAGCGGTGGATGCGCTCCAGGGCCTGCTCGATCTTCTCGTAGGACTGTGCATAGCACATTCGCACGTAGCCGGCGCCACCCTCGCCGAAGGCGTTGCCCGGCACCACCGCCACCTGCTCTTCCATCAAGAGCCGCTCGGCGAACTCGTCGTCGCTCATGCCGGTGCGCGCTATGGAAGGAAAGACGTAGAACGCGCCGCGCGGCTCGAAGCAATCCAGCCCCAGCGCGTTACAGCCATCAACGATCAGCCTACGCCGGCGGTCGTATTCGGCCACCATGCGCTGCACGTGCTCTTCGCCCACCTCCAGCGCGGCCAGCGCAGCGTGCTGGCCAGTGGTGGGCGCAGACATGATGGTGTATTGATGGACTTTGCGCATCGCGGCCAGCAGCTCAGCCGGCGCAGCGACATAGCCGATCCGCCAGCCGGTCATCGCGTAGTCCTTGCTAAAGCCCCCCAGAAGGATGGTGCGCGTGCGCATCCCCGGCAGCGAGGCGAAGCACACGTGCTCCACCCCATACACCAGCCGGTCGTAGATCTCATCGCTGATCACAACCAGGTCGTGCTTCTCGGCCACCTGTGCGATCTCGTTCATCCGCTCGCGGCTGAGCACAGCGCCGGTGGGGTTATTCGGGTAACCTATCAGGATGGCCTTGGTCCTGGGCGTGACGCGCGCCTCAAGCGCTGCGCCGGTCACCTGGAACTCGTCTTGAACATAGGTCGGCAGTGTCACCGCAACGCCGCCGGCGAAGATCACCTCTGGGACGTAGGAGACGAAACAGGGCTGCGGCACGATCACCTCATCGCCAGGATCGAGGATCGCCGTGACCGCCAGGTATAACGCCTCGCTCACCCCGACGGTGATCAGCAGCTCGGTCTCTGGGTCGTATTCGACGCCATAGCGCCGGCTGAGGTGGGCGCTGAGCGCCCGGCGCAGCGCGATGGTGCCGGAGTTGCTGGTGTAGGCCGTCTCGCCGCGCTGGAGCGAGGCAATGCCAGCATTTAGGATAGGCTCCGGCGTGACGAAGTCCGGCTCGCCCACACCGAGCGAGATCACGTCGGGCATGGTGGCGGCGATGTCGAAGAAGCGGCGGATGCCAGAGGGGGGCACAGACGCAACGCGGCGAGAGATAAAGGTGCGCATAGTGATACCTTTGGAAGATTATATGGGCGAAGGCGATGCCTTTGCCCAGGGGAGTGCTCGAAATGGGCAGCTGTGGTGGTAATGAGGCAACATACTTGTCCCGCCGGCGGTGAACTGAACATACGCACAGCTTGGCGTTGCCAAACAGGACTGTCTTTTGGCGCATCTCCGGGCTGTGTCCTTTAAGTTCTGGTTCAGGTGTAGTCTATCGCTTGCATGTGCGAGCCGCCGCGCGCCCCTTGCATACCTCTTGGCTGCCGCAAAGAGGCATGGATGGCTGACTGGTCTTCTAGACATGTCCTTGGTTAAACCACTTCATATTTGATTTTGATTTCACTCCCAGAAAAACGCACATATAATTGCCGCATAGAGGCGAGGAGCAACATCTTATGGACCGCCGAGAATTTCTAAAAGGGTGTGCCAGCTTCGCCGCGCTCGCTGCCGTGCGAGGCTTTGGTATCACCAACCTGCTATTCGATTCGCAACTGCCTAAAGCCCAAGCCGCTCGCCCGCAAGGGCCGTCGCCCAACAACCGCGACCTGCTGGTGTTGGTCTTCGTGCGCGGCGGGCTGGACGGGCTGAACCTGTTGGTGCCGTTCAACACCAGCCCACAGGACCGCCACCGCTATTACAACGTCCTGCGCCCAACCCTCAACGTGCCGGCGCCGAACTCTAGCGAATCGCGCAAGGCGATTGACCTGGACGGGCGCTTCGCCCTCCACCCCGACGCAGCGCGCGGCATATCAGGCGTGAACGTGCCCAATCCCCACGCCAGCGACACCGGCGGGCTTTACGCGCTCTATGAGCGCGGCGACCTGGCGATCGTGGACGCCGCCGGCTCGCCCGACGTGACCGGCTCGCACTTCGACACCGAGCTTTACGTGGACCTGGGCGGCAAGCAGAACAACAGCGGCTGGGTGGCGCGCTACCTAGACGCGATCGGCGAGCCGACGAATGCCCTGTCGGTCGCTCCGCAGTGGGGCATTCCGCCTTCGCTGCTCTCGCTCACCGGCCGCAGCGCGCTCGCCGTCCCCAGCGCCAGCGAATTCGGCCCGCAATGGCGCACCAACACCCGAACAAGCGACAGACATCGAAAAGCCATCACCGACCAGCAGCGCATCCTGCTCGACGCCATGTATCAGCGCGGGAATGCCTTCGTAGAAAGCACGGGCCGCGCGGCACTAGCGATGTACGACGCGCTGGCGAACGTGTTCAACAGCACCTACACGCCGGCTGTGCCCTATCTCACCGACGGCAACTACGTGGCCGATGGCGGGCAGTTCGGTCGCTCCCTTCAGATCATCGCCCAGCTGGCCAAGGCGAACTTGGCCAACCCGCTGCGCGTGGCGACGATTGACGTGGGCGGCGGGTACGACACGCACGACAACCAGGGCACGGTGGACTGGAGCGGCAACAGCCGCTTCCCGCGACTCATCACCAACCTGGCCAACAATCTAAAAGCCTTTTGTGACGACATGAACGCCGATCCGCAGTGGCGCGGGCGCTACGTGATCATCGTGCTCAGCGAGTTCGGGCGCGTGCTCTATGAGAACGACAGCGCCGGCACCGACCACGGCAGCGGCAACGTCATGCTGGTGATCGGCAGCGGCGGCCAGTACGGTAACCCCAGCATCAACGCCGGCATCTACGGCGACTGGCCGGGCCTGACCCACTTCGGGTTCAACGACGGCTTGAAGATCACCACCGACTACCGGCGGGTGATCGCCGACGTGCTCACTACGCGCATGCTTGTCTCCAAAGAACTCATCAACAGCGCGATCTTCCCAGGCCTGAACTACAGCAGCGGGCTAGGGATCGGGCGACCAAAGCAGTAGAAGCATATGTTCCGCAGAGCTTTGCTGGCAGCGATCGGCCTATTGGTCTTCCCCGGGCTGGCGAGCGCACAGGGGGGTGCGCATACCTGGGAGCCTTTCCAACCGTTAACCGTAGACACCCGCCCTGCGCTGCGCAGCGCGCCGGCGGCGGCCGGCTGGGCCAACGGCAGCGCCGTCGCCGTCTGGGTTGATGGCCGCAGCGTCCTGCCGGATATCTACGGCGCATACTGGCAGGACGGCCAGCCCATTCAGGAGTTCCGCGCTGCACACCGCAGTCCGCGCTTCGACCCGCCGGCGCTGCGCACGCCCGGCGTCGCGCTGGAAGCCAGCCGCGTCTTCGTCGCCTGGGCCGACGACGCGCGCATCCGCATCACCCGGGGCAATTTTGCCCTCTCCCCCACCCAGTGGACTTCACCCACTGTTGTCGTCAGCTTCGACCAGTGGGAAGCCACGGCCATCCAGCCCGTCCTGGCCAGCGATGGGTTGGGCAACCTGGTCGTGGCCTGGACGGACTTTCGAGACAACACAAGCCCAAGGCGAGCTGGCGACATCTACGCAGCACGATGCGACGGCAACGCCACGCCAATCACTTGTCAAGCCAGCGTCAAAGTCAATAGCGATACCAACTCTACTCATCCCCAGCGCAAGCCGGCGATCGCCCGCCGCGGGAACAACGTCGTGGTCGTTTGGGAGGACGGGCGCGAACAGGGGCCGAACTTCCCGCGCATCTATGCCAGCGTCTCTAACGACGGCGGGGCGACGTGGGGGACGGATATGCGGGTCAACCGCCGGCTGGACGGGAGCGATCCTGGGCCTACGGACGGCGCGACCAGCCCCAGCGTCGCCTACGACGACAATGGCCGCATCTGGGTAGCCTGGGAGCACCGCAGCGGCTCGCCCACAGCACAGACCGACATCTACGTCGCCTACTGGGATGGGACGACCTGGAGCACCCCTTGGCGGGTGGATAAGGGGCCGCGCCGGACGCGCAGCTTGGCCCCTAGCATCGCTGTCGTCGGGAGCATACCCGTCGTCGTCTGGCAAGATCACCGCAACGGCCAGGCCAACGCGGACCTCTACGCAGCGATCTGGCGCTGGGACGCCAACAAGTGGTATGAGCACGAGCTTGTGCTCGAGCGCGGCGCGCAGACCACGCCCGCAATCGCAGCCGTGGACGGGCGGCGGGCCTTTCTCACTTGGCGAGACGAGCGCGCTGGCTATCCTGAGATCTACGGTGGATTCTGGCAATTGTCATCAACATCTGGCCCCAACGGCAAGGGATTGACCGCGCAGCGCCTGCACGGCGCGCCGCCGCGCCTGCCCTACCAGATGACGCCGGCGCTGGCTGCCCGTGGTGGCAGGACCTACGCCATGTTCGCTGACCGGCAGACTGGCTATCACGACTTCTACTTGGCCGAACGAGCGCAGGACGGGACGTGGTTGCCGCCTTCCCCGCTGCCTACAGGCGCAAATCAGGGAACGGTCATTCATCACGAAGCGACCAACTTGGCGTTCGGCTCGGATGGCCGGTTGCATGCTGTGTGGTCCGACGCACGCTGGCCACGCGGCCGGCGCGTCCGCTATGCCAGCTTCGATGGACAGCGCTGGAGCGAGCCGGTCTTCATCGGGCGCGTCCTCACCAGCACAAACGATCAGCGACATCCCAGCTTCGCTATCTATGGTTCAACCATGGTCGCTTCTTGGAGCAACCGCGACCCTGACACAAAGCAGCTTCAGCTCTATGTGAGCTGGAACGCAGGCAATGGTTGGGTCACCGAAACGGCGGTCTTGACTCAGACCTGGGAGGCCTGGGGCTGGAACAGCACCGTTGCCACGGATGGACAGCTCATCTACGTGGCCTGGCACCGCGATGATGAGACGAATGGGCGCGGGCGCATCCTGCTGGCCCGCCGACCGATGACGCCGGACGGAGACTGGACATACAGCCAGGTCAACCCCTTCCACACCGATGATCGGTGCTACCACCGCAGACCGCAACTGGGCGTTGACGCCGGCGGGACGCTGCACATCGTCTGGGTGGGGTGCGCCCGCCGCAACCCGGACCGAAGCCGGCCGCGCGATTACTACCTTTACTACGCCCGCTCAACGGATCAAGGCACGACCTGGAGCGCGCCGCTGCGCATTGCGATGGTCTCCCCCGACAGCTTCCGAGATCTCTATCCGGCCATGGCCGTTGCGCCGGACGGCAAGGTGATGGCGGTATATCCTGTGCGCGACAGCGCCGACGTCTACAGGCAGCAGGCCGCGTTGATCGAGAACGGCGCGGTCGTCTTGACCCAGACGCTCAGCATGGGGAGTGGCTGGGTCACCTCAGGCAACTATGAAGGGGAGTATTACGGCGGCGACAGCGCCGGCAGCGTCGCCTATGACCCCATCGCCGGCCGCTTCGTCATCGCCGTGGTGGACCGCGGCAACGGCTACTCGCCGCGCATCTTCACCACCGCGCTCAATCTCTTCATGCCCAGAACTTTTCTGCCAGTCGTCCTGAATGAGCCATGAGCATCACGATTCAGCTAAACAGTCCCCCGCCTGGTGAGCCACCTTCGCTCGCCCGCCTGGCCTGGAACCGGTTGGCCTTCGGCCCGCGACCGGAGGACCTGGCGGGGATCGAATTGCCCACCTTCAGCTTGGCCGACTTCGTGGATCAGCAACTGGACTACGAGCGCATTGACGACAGCGCTTGCGAGGCATACATCCAGAACTTGTCGCGGACTGATCCAGACGGCGGGACAGTGCCGCCGCTCGACGCCTCCATGGCCGAGCTCAAGCAATACATCGGCGAAGACGCCAACAGGTTCAGAAGATACGTCTTTCTCCAGCGCCACCTCTGGACGACCACTTACGCTCGTGCGCTGCTGAGCAGGCGTCAGCTCTATGAACTGATGGTGGACTTTTGGACCAACCATCTGCAGACCAACTTCGAGCACTATAGCAAGTACTGGGAAGACCACTACGTCATCCGCGCCCATGCCCTGGGCAACTTTCGCGAGCTGATCGAGGCCAGCGCCAAAAGTCCCTCGATGTTGCACTTCCTGAGCAACCGCTATAGCGACGGCAACAACCCAAACGAGAACTACGCCCGCGAGCTGCTGGAGCTACACACCGTCGGGAGCTACAGCTACGTGCCAGGGCCGGACTATGGCAAAAAGCCAAATTACACCGAGGAGGATGTGCACGCGCTGGCCCGCATCTTGAGCGGCTGGACCAACGTCCGCTCAGCAAATGATGAGTTCTACTTCAACGCAGGGCGACAATGGCCAAGGCACGACTGGACCGAGAAGCGGCTGTGGCTGGGCAACGACAACTTCTACTACATTCCCTTCGGTGGCATCGAGCAGGGCGAGCAGGTGCTGGATATCCTGGCCGACCACCCCAGCACGGCTTACTTCATCTCGTTCAAGCTCTGCCGGCGCTTCATCAGCGACTATCCTGATCGGTTCTGCCCTGGCGCGGTAGAGGCCGGCGCACAGGCCTTCCTTCAGTCGCATGGCGAGATCCGCGATACGCTGCGCGCGATCTTGCTCTATCAGGACCCGCAAGGCCGCGACTTCGCCCATAGCTGGGGGCAGAAGGTCAAGCGCCCGTTCGAGTTCTTCATCTCCACAATGCGCGCGCTTGGCCTGAGGGAGATGATCCAGTTCCTGGTTCACAATAATCAAAGCTGGGGGGGACTTGGGGAGCGCCTTTTTGAACGAACCAACAGGCTGCTCGGACAAGTGCTCTTCGATTTCAGCGCGCCCACCGGCTATCCCGACTTCATGTTGGCCTGGTGGAACACCGGCCAGGTGTTCAGCCGCTGGACGCTGGCGAACATGATCGTCAACCGCTTCTTTGGCGAACAGCTTCATCCGACAGATCCAGCACCACATAACGAGCTACTTGAGACGCTGCTCGAGTTGCCCAAGCCTGCAACCGAGGTGGTGGACGAGTTGCTGCGGCGATTCGTGGGACGGGCGATCCATCCCGACGACCGCAACAATCTCATTAATTACTTGGGGCGCAATGACCCAAATGCGACGATAGACAGCACGTCGCCGCACCTGCGCCCGCTGATCGCGGTGATCGCCGCGTCGCCCTACGCCCAGTGGCGCTGATGATGCACAGCTCCTGCCATCACGAAGCGTCCGGGCAGTCTGCGTTGGCCGGTAGCGCACGGAGGTATTCACCATGGGTACAGCCAAGCGATGCCCGGCGAAGGCAAATCTACCATTAGAGGGTGGCCGACGGCAGCGCCAGCGCCCAACCCGGGGTTAGTCGTGAATGTCCTTGTCACGCCACGCGGAAACAGTCTTGGTATAATATGGGTGTTATTGGGCCGCTAGCTCAATTGGTAGAGCAGTTGACTCTTAATCAATTGGTTGGGGGTTCGAGTCCCTCGCGGCTCACTCAACAAGGTCCTGCCTCGTTCAGAAACGTCCGTTGTCCTCTGCAAATCTTGGATTACGGGCTTTTCTCTGCTCAGATTCATTTACTTCTCAGTTCAACCTTTTAAGCTAGTTGAACTAGAGGGGATATTGTTTGGGCGGCTGCCGAGATATGCAAGCGTCTGCGCGAATGCGCTGGATCATTTCTATCATTGGCGTCTGTGCCGTCCTCACCGGTTGCGCCAATCCATTCGCGCGCGACGTCACTCCTCAGCCGGCGCTGTTGCCTACGCGCACCCTCGCACCGCGACCGCAAGCAACCGCCACACCACCGGCGGCAGCAACGCCGGAACGAAGCCGGCAAGTGACCCGCTATCCCGCGTGTGACGTCGCCCGCCCAGATGTCCAACCCGTCGCTTTGTCTCGGCCCGATTCCGAAGGTCAGATCGTCTTCATCGCGCCGGATAGCAACCTGATATTGACTGACCCCAGTGGCCGCCAGCGCATCCCGATCACCAACGACGCCTTCATTAATCAGACCGCAGGGATGGCGCGCGTCTATCGCTTCCCGACCTTCTCGCCCGACGGGCGCTTCCTCGCGTTCATCAGTCGGAGCACGTCCAGAGCCGCCGAGGCGGCCACAAACAGCGTGCACGTCGCGCCGACAATTGCTGAGCCGACCATCCGCACGCTTTACAGCACGCGCGAATGGAACATCCCTTATCTGGACTGGTCGCCGGACGGTGAGCTGATCGCCTTCCTGACGATCAGCCCGACGGCCGGCGCGATCCGCGTGGTCTCGCGCGAGGGCGGCGAACCATCCATCTTTGACACCGGCATCCCCACCTACTGGCATTGGCGGCCCGACTCCGCCGGCATGGTGACCCACCTGGGCGGTCGGGCGACGACCAGGGGCAAAGCAAACGTTTCAATCATCACATCCAGCGGGACGACGAAGGACGCACAAACCGTGATTGCGGACTTGCCCGGCGCGTTTCAATCGCCACACTGGTCGCCCGACGGTCGCTACATCCTGCTGGTCGCCTATACAGGCAGACAAGATGAGCTGATATTGGCCGACGCAGCGGGCAAGCCCATCTGCACACTCCAGATTGTCGAGAAGAATGCCTACTTCGCCTGGTCGCCTGATGGGCGCGCGGTCGCCGTGTTGGATACTGAGCCATCGTCACTGGGGATCTTGGTGCCGGACGAGTTGATCATCCACGACCTCGCCAGCGGCAAACATAAGGCCATTCACGACGAGGCCATGATGTTCTTCTGGTCTCCCGACGGGCAAAGGTTGGCCATCTATTCGCTCGCGTTCGATGCCCGCCCGACGCCGTTAAGCAGCGGCGGTGGCCATCGGCTGAGCGCGCCGGCTGCGCAACGTCAAACTGTCGCCCTGCGCATCGAGATCGCAGACCGAGATGGCCGCCGGCGCGTCAAAGTAGCCGACACGTCCCCTTCTGGCGTGTTCGCCCAGTATTTCCCTTACTTTGACCAGTACTCGCGCGCGATCACGCCGTGGTCTCCGGACAGCCGAAGGTTGGTCTTCGCCAGCCTCTCGCCCGGCGACGACACAGCGCACGTGGCGGTGGCTACACTTAACCCGACAGGGGACGCGGTCAGCATCAGGCGCATCGCCGCAGGCGTTGCTGCGTTCTGGTCACCTCGCTGAACAGCCATGTATACGCTTCGCCGATGTGTTCTGCTCCTATGCGCTGTGGCGTCCCTGAGCGCGTGCACAGCCTCGTATCAGCAGCCGCGCGTGGAGCTGCCTCAAGAGTTTCGCCTGCCCCAAAACGAGATCGTGAAGATCTTCGAGCGGCGCGTGGGCCGGATTGCGGTGATGAATCAGGACGGCAACATCCTGGTCATGGACCAAACCGGTGAGAACGTTGTGCAGATCACGCGCGACGCCAATCTGCGTCCCAGGAATGGGGAGCTACTTTCCTACTATTTGCCGGTCTGGTCGCCGGATGCGAAACAGATTGCAATGGTCGAGTTGGCCCGCCGGCCAATAGACAACGAATTGCACATCGAGCTAAATCCCGAAGCCGTGCTCATCCAGCGCGGCGAAGAGAGCGCGGTGATCGAGCAAACCCAAGACGGGCCGGTGGTGCGCAGGCCGGATTCGGAAACATACATCGCGCGACGGCCCGAGCGCGTCGTCATCGAGCGAAGCGACGAGGATGAGGGCTTCCTCTACAGCGCGCTCTACGTGGCCTCGGCGGATGGCCGGCAGCCGCTGCGCGAGGTCTTCGTCTCTCACGCGCACGAGATCGAATATATAGACTGGTCGCCTAACAGTGACCAGATCGCCTTCCTGACTCGCCATCGCACGCGACAGACGGTCGGCCTGAATCTGGTGGGGGTTCACGCCAACACCCGCGTGCGCCGGCTTTGGGAAGGGCTGTCCGTCGCCTGGCATTGGCATCCAGACGGCCAGACGATGCTGGCCAGGCTTGGCTCGGCGCGCGCCAACGCCGACCGACTGGTGCTCGTCGACACCATTGGCGAGAAGATCACGCGCCTGGTCAGCGGCAGCCTGGCCTTTCAGGTCCCGCACTTCTCGCCGGACGGCGGTTATATCCTGCTGACCGAGCCGCTCAAGGGGAATCGCCATCAGCTCGTCCTCGCCGACCGCAACGGCAAGCCCGTCCGGACGCTGGTCGAGTTCAGCGGGCGCATGAGCTTCGCCTGGTCGCCTGCTGGCGCGAAGTTCGCCTACGTCGTGCACTCGGATGACGATCTGCCGGGCGGGCCGCTGGTCGTGATGGATGTGAACAGCGGCAACCGGCGCGTGCTCAGCAACAAGCCGGTGGTGGCGTTCTTCTGGTCGCCCGATGGCCAACGCATCGCCAGCTTCAGCCGGGCGAGCGCCACCGACATCGGGCCTGGGTTCAAGGGCTTCGACTTCACGCCGCCGCTGGACGTGCCCTTCATGCTGTTGGAGACGATCAATCCCGAAGACGGCAATGTGCGTGGCCTGTTTTACTTTGCGCCCACGCGGGCATTCCAACGATTGGTTGACGAGTTCGACCGCTACAGCCGCGCTGTCACTATTTGGTCGCCCGATAGCCGCAAGCTGGTGTTCACGCTCACCTTTGGCGACGCTAACGGCACGCGCGACTTTGTACTAGAGACCGAAGCCTCGGGCAGCATCAACCCGCGCGTGATCGGCAATGGGCCGCTGGCGTTCTGGTCGCCGCGTTAGGAAAGATAGGCGAAGAGTGCGCGGATCAGCGTGCGCAGGTCATCTACCGTGGTGTAAGCCTGGACGGACAGGCGGGCCAGCTTGAACTGGCCCCAGCGAATCAGCGGCATCTCGATTCGATAGCGCTCGCGCAGAAGCGCACCCAGCGCGTCCAGGTCAACAGAATCGGGCAGGCGGATGGCAGCCATCTGGCTGAACCAGGTGAAGGATTCGGGACAGATCGACGACGTGCCAAGGCCGGCTTCAATCACGCGCCGCATTTGGCAGGCCAGGGCATGGCAGCGCATGCGCACAGCGTCCCAGTCGTGCGCGCGCATGAAATCAATCGCCGCCGGCACAGCCAGGAAGGCCGCCAAGTCGCGCGTGCCGTATTGTTCCACATAATCTTGCAGCGGCTTCGCGGAGAGGCGATCCGGCTGCCAGCCGTGGCCGACGATCAGCGGCTCGATCAGGTGCTGCACCTCGCGCCGCGCGTAGAGGAAGGCGCTGCCCTTCGGCGCGCATAGCCACTTGTGGCAGTTGCCGATGTAGAAGTCGGCCCCGATCGCCTCTAAATCCAGAGCGCGCTGGCCGGGGACGTGTGCGCCATCCACAATTGAGAGGATGCCAGCCTCGCGCGCGCGCCGGCAGACCAGTTCCACGGGAAAGGTCAGCGCCGTCGGCGAAGTGATATGGCTGAGGTAAACGACGCGCGTGCGCGGCGTGACGCCGGCCCAGAACGCCTCCAGCCAGGCATCGGGTGTCGTCACCGGCAGCGCAATAGTGCGACGGATATAGCGCGCGCCGGTCTTTGAGCACACATACGCCCAGGCGTTATCGCACGCGGCATACTCGTGGTCGGTGGTCAGGATCTGGTCGCCCTCGCGCAGCCACCCGCGCAGCGAATGCGCCACCACGTTGACGCCCATCGTCGCGTTGGTGACGAAGCCGATTTGGTCGGGCGCAGTGCCCAGGTAACCGGCCAGCGCCGCCCGCGCCTGATCCATCATCTCTGGCCAGCGCGCCACGAAGCCGCCAGGGTGATGCTCAAATTCGCGCTGCCAGCGCTGGTAGGCCTCGAACACCGGTCGTGGACAGGCGCCGAACGACCCGTGGTTGAGCAGCACCATGTCGCGGCGGAGCAGAAATTCGCCGGCCAGCGTAGAGAGGTCAAGGGGGTCGTCGAGGGCTATCTCTGGCTCAGACATTTATACGCCAGGACGAACGAAGGATGATGTTGTTCACAGCCCTAAGCTCGCGGGAACCAAGTTGCCGCAGGGTTGGCCGAGGCAGTAGGCCGGCAGATGCCGCTCAGCATGACAGTCCCCTTGTCCTTCCCCCAGGACACCCAAACACCCAATGATGGCACGGCCATCGTTTGGCCTTGGGGGGAAACAGCGGCACGGTGGTGCAGTCGCTGTTTCCCAGGAAGCGAGGAAAAATTGAGAAGCGTCCTGCCATATGAGCGAAGGTGAGAGGATATAAGCAGCTGCACTCACCCTCTGCGCCTCGGTCGAGCGTGAGGGTGATAGGGTCGGGCAGGACGCCTGCTTTGCTGCTTGTGATGATCAGGCCTGTGCTGCCTTTACCACGGCTGCGAATGCGTCGGCGTCGCGCACCGCCAGGTCGGCCAGCACCTTGCGATCCAAGCGAATATCAGCGGACTTCAGCGCGTGAATGAAGCGGCTGTAGGTGAGGCCGTGCAGGCGAACTGCAGCGTTGATGCGGGTAATCCACAGCCGCCGCAAGTCACGCCGGCGATTGCGGCGGTCGCGCGTAGCGTATGCCAGCGCATGCAGGCGCGCTTCGTTAGCCTTGCGAAAGTTTTTGTGGCGTGCGCCGAACTGGCCCTTGGTCAGGGCAAGCACGCGCTTGTGACGTCGGCGCGTCTTTACACCGCCTTTAACTCTTGCCATCGCGATCTCCTCTACTTGTTAGTTGCGTATGGGATGAGTTTGCGAATGCGCTCTCGGATGCCACGGCCTTTGACCTCGGTCATCTCGACGAAGAGCGCCTTCACTCGGGCCGGCTTCTTGCGCCGGAAGTGACTTTTGCCCTGGCGCGTGCGCATGAGCTTGCCGCTGCCTGTGACCTTGAACCGTTTAGAAGTAGCCTTGTGCGTCTTGAGCTTACCCATGGTGTTGTCACCCTCTTGTCAGCGATAACGAAGACCTTAGCCGCGCAGCTTAAGGCAGGCCAAATTGCTCGTTGGCTCGCTTCTCGGCCAACTTCTGGCGGTTCTGTAACCGCCGCAGCGCTGCTTCTTGTTCTTTGGTCATCGGTTTGCTCTCGTCGGCGACGGTCGGGATGTCTGCCGACTCTTCCTCCTCTCCTTCATCTTCCTCTTCAACGGCGACGCTCTCATCTTCCTCGTTGTAGCCGGCGGCGCGGTCAGCCTCACGCTCAGCCGCGATGCGCTGCTTGGTGCTCTTCAGATGTGCCGCGGCCAGTGTGGCCTGGGTTGGCGCAACCACCGCGATCATCATTTTGCCTTCCATGGTGGGCGCGACCTCGACGAAGCCGATGTCCAGCAGGGCCTGGATGAAACGATCCATCAGCTTCAGCGCCACGTGCTGATGCACAGCCTCGCGCCCGCGGAAGCGCATATTGATTTTCACCTTGTTGCCGGATTCCAAGAAACGGCGCGCGGCGCGTATCTTAAACGCCAGGTCATGATCGGTCGTCTTTGGGCGGAGTTGCACGCCTTTGACTTCAATGAGCTTTTGGCTTTTGCGCGCTGCGCGTTCCTTCTTCTCTCTCTCGTAGGTAAACCGTCCGTAGTCCAAGATGCGGCACACTGGCGGGTCAGCATTCGGCGCAACTTCGATCAAGTCCATGTGCATGCTACGCGCCAGCTCGATCGCATCGCGCGTGTCGAAGATGCCTTTGTTTGTGCCATCAGGCATGATCACGCGCACCTGCGGTGCGCGGATTTGGTGATTCACGCGATAAAGCGCATTGGACGACGTCCGGCTATTCTTCTGCTGGGTGATGCTGCTGCCTCCTCCGCTGAGCGGCTATAAAGTTAACTGCGTGGATTATAAACGAGATTCTGGCTGGCGGTTGTACGGAGTGCATCCACAGCTAGGGGCAAAACCCTGGGTGGGCGACGGCAATGCCGTCGCCCACCCTCTATGAGGTTTGCCTCTGCTGTCAGCGTCGCTTGGTGGAAGGTTGCCCCTATGCGTGAATGCGCCCGTTGTACGGAGCGTTCACTGGGCCTACCACCGCTCCAACCCTGTGGTACGAGTCAGGCATCAGCAAAAAGGCGCTGAGCATGTATCTGGGAGATATACGCGACCCTCGTCGTTGGCAAGGACGGATGGATCCACTCATTCGCCACGCTCACCCTGGCCGCCGTGAACGGCGAGAGCTCACGACGAAGGATCGCTGAGCAACACTATGGTGGCGCGATCGAAGGAATCCGCCTTTAGTATATCCCTAGACAACCGATTGAGGAGGATGCATTCACGCTTCATCGTTCAGCCAAGGACAAGCTCGGTGAGAGAGCCGGCATCTCTGACCACTTGGCAGGGGCAGCACACCGGCAGCAACATCGCCCCTGCCGGCGAACGCGCCTGCGCCGGGGTTTGTGTTACAACCAGGGCCATGCGCATCCTGGCCATCGAGACCTCATGCGATGAGACCGCTGCTGCGGTAATAGATGAGGGGCGCTTCATCCGCTCGAACGTCGTCGCCTCGCAGATGGACTTACACCGGCGCTACGGTGGCGTGTTCCCCGAGCTGGCCTCGCGGGCGCACGTGGAGGCGATCGCGCCGGTCATCGAATCGGCGATGGCCGAAGCTGGCGCGAGCTGGGAGTCGCTCGATGCCGTGGCAGTGACCAAGGGGCCGGGCCTGCCCGGCTCGCTGGTGGTTGGTGTCAACGCGGCCAAGGGCATCTGCCTGGCGCGCGACCTGCCGCTGGTCGGGGTGAACCACCTAGAGGGCCACATCTACGCACACTGGCTGGAGAGCGAAGACAACGCCATACGACAAGCGCTCCACAACGGCGATCCCTTTCCGCTGCTGGCGCTGATCGTCTCCGGCGGCCATACCGAGCTGGTGCTGATGCACGACCATGGCCGCTACCAACTGCTCGGCCACACCGTGGACGACGCTGCCGGCGAGGCGTTCGACAAAGTGGCGCGCTTGCTGGGTCTGGGCTATCCGGGAGGGCCGGCCATCCAGCGCGCCGCCGAGGCCGGCGACCCGCAGCGCTTCAAGTTCTCACGCCCGCGCATTGCGCTCACCATGAAGACCGCGCGGGCCGACAGCGATGCCTACCTGTTCTCCTTCAGCGGGGCGAAGACACACGCCCTGCGCTTGGTCCAAGAGCACGGCGGGGAAGACGGTCGCAGCCTGACGCGCAAGCTGGTCAGCGACATCGCCGCGTCTTTTCAAGAGGCGGTGACCGATTGGCTGGTCGAGAAGACCGTCCGCGCCGCCGAGGCGTTCAACGTCAAGCTGGTGTTGGTGGGCGGCGGCGTCTCGGCCAACAAGCGGCTGCGCGAGAAGATGCGCGCGCAGTTCGGGGCGCAGGTCTCCTTCCCGCCGCTCTTTTTATGCACCGACAACGCAGCGATGATCGGCGCAGCCGGCAGCTACGCCTTCCTGCGTGGCGTCCGCGATGAGCTGACGATGGACGTGATCCCAGACCTCAAATTGGGAGAGGCGAGCGTCCCCGAGAGGGGATAATCAGCACCCATGGAATACGAAGTGATCATCGGCATGGAGACCCATGTCGAGCTGGACACCCAGAGCAAGATGTTCTGTGCGTGCAGCGCGCGCTTCTTCGGCGTCGAGCCAAACACCAACGTCTGTCCAGTATGCCTGGGCATGCCCGGCGCGCTGCCCGTGATCAACAAGCGCGCCGTCGAGTTCGCCATCATGGTCGGCCTGGCGCTCAACTGCAAGATCGCCCGCCACACCTTCTGGGAGCGCAAGTCATACTGGTATCCCGACCTGCCCAAGGGCTACCAAATCTCGCAATATCAATATCCGCTGGCCTACGACGGCTGGATTGAGGTGGACGTGCGCGACCTAAGCACCGGCAATTGGAGCGAGGAGAGCACCCGCAAGCGCATTCGCATCCGCCGCGCACATCTGGAAGAGGACACCGGCAAGCTGATTCACGTCGGCGACAAGTCATACGTGGACTACAACCGCAGCGGCGTGCCGCTGCTCGAGATCGTGACCGAGCCGGATATTCGCAGCGCCGACGAGGCCTACGCCTACCTGAGCGCCCTTCAACAGCTCGTGCGCTACCTGGGCGTGAGCACCGGCGACATGGAGAAGGGCGCGATGCGCTGCGAGCCGAACATGAGCCTGCGGCCAAAGGGCAGCCGCGAGCTGGGCGTGAAAGTGGAGATCAAGAACCTCAACTCACTGCGCGCAGTGCGCGATGCGATCGCCTACGAGATCCGCCGCCAGACCGCCCTGCTCGCGCGCGGCGAGGCCATCCAGCAGGTGACGTTGGGCTGGGACGAGGCGCGCGGCATAACGGTGGTGCAGCGCGAGAAGGAAAGCGCACACGACTACCGCTACTTCCCCGAGCCTGACTTGCCACCACTGGAGGTGAGCGATGCCTGGCTGGACGAGCTGCGCGCGCGCGTGCCGGAGCTAGCGCTCAGCCGGCAGGATCGCTATCGGCGCGACTACGGCCTGAGCGCTTACGACGCAGTGCAATTGACCAGCGACCGCGCCGTGGCCGAGTGGTTTGAGCAGGTGGTGGCCTGCGCCGCCGACCACCAGACAAGCGATGACCGCGTGCGCGCACGGGCCAAAGCCGCAGCCAATTGGATTCAAACCGAGGTCTTTCGACTAATGAAGGCGCGCAATCTGGCCCTCAGCGACATCGCTGCGCTACGCGTCCAGCCGGCCCAACTCGCTCAACTCATCCGTCTGGTGGAGGATCAAACGATCAACCTCAACACAGCCAAGCAGGTCTTCGAGGAGATGTTCGAGTCCGGCGCTGACCCCAGCCGCATCATCGAGGCCAGAGGGCTGGCCCAGGTGAGCGACGAGGGCGCGCTGCAGGCAGTCGTCGCTCAGGTCATCGAAGCACATCCCAGCCAGGTGCAGCAGTACTTGAGTGGCCAGGAGAAGGTGTTCGGCTTTTTGGTAGGCCAGGCGATGAAAGCCACCAAGGGCAAAGGCAACGCGCAGGTGATCAACCGCCTGCTGCGCGAGGCGCTGGAAGGCCAGCGTGCCCGGCAATGAGCCTGGCTGAGCGGTCGCAGCCGCTGATCATCCTAGGGGCCGCCTGCTTTGGCCTGGCGGTAGGGCAGGCAGCCGGCATCGCTGCGCTGGCCGAGGCATTGATCCTGCCCTTGCTGATGCTCATGCTGACCGGCGCGTTTTTGCATGTGCCGCTGCGCCGGCTGGGGGAGGTCCGGCGGCACGGCAGCGTCGCCGCGCTGAGCTTGGCAATCAACTTCATCTGGACGCCGCTGCTGGCTTGGCTGTTGGGCTGGCTCTTCCTGCGCCATCAGCCAGCGCTCTGGCTGGGGCTGATCATGCTGCTGGCGACGCCGTGCACGGACTGGTATCTGGTGTTCACTAGCATTGCGCGCGGCAACCTATCGCTGAGCCTGGCGCTCCTGCCAGCCAACTTGGCACTCCAACTGCTCCTGCTGCCCGTGTATCTCCTGTTGCTCGCTGGCGCGGTCGTGCCGCTGGCCTGGGAAAGCATTGCACTCAGCGCGGGGCAGGTCTTGCTGCTGCCGCTGGGCGCAGCAGTCGCACTGCGCAGCGCCGCGCAACGCTGGCGGGGCGAGGCGTGGCTGGCGCTGCGGGCGCTGCCGGCCATCCAGCCCATCCAGACGACTTGCCTGGCGCTGGCTGTCGCCGCAATGTTTGCCGCGCAGGGGTCGCTGATCATCCAGAACCCGACAATCTTCCTCTGGCTGCTGGCGCCGCTGCTGGCGTTCTATGCGATCAATCTCGGGCTGGCGCTTGGATTGGGGCGCTGCTTGGGCATGGCTTATCCAAATGTGGCGTCGTTGTGCTGCACCACCATGGCGCGCAACTCGCCACTGGCGCTGGCGGTTGCGCTGGCTGCCTTCCCCGCCCAGCCACTGATCGCGCTGACGCTGGTGATCGTCCCGCTGATCGAGCTGCCGGTTCTGGCGATGGCATCACAAATCTTGCTGCGCGTGCGCGCCGGCTGGCGGTGTGCCTCGATGAGCGTTTAGAGATACTCTCTGCCGAAGTAAAGCCGCGCAGCGTTGCGATGCAGGACGTCCCAGGCGGCCTGCTCTGCTTCCTGCGCAGTCAAGTCCCCATCGGCCACTGCCTGTGAGAGAACCTCGGCGATCACCTCGCGCCCACAGCGCGCGCCCAGGTAGAACGTCTCTGGGATTAGATGAGCATCCGTCGAGAACATGAGTTTGCTCAGCGGAGCCAGCTCCAGCGCAGCGCGCACCGCAAAGCGCATACCGGCCTGGCTCAGGTAAGGGATAGCTAAACCGAAGTCCAGATAGGCATTAGGGTAAACCGCAGCCAAATAACCCGCCTCGCGGGTGAACGGATAAGAGGCATGGAGGAGCACGATCGGCGCACGGCGAAAGGCGCTGTGCTCAAACAACGGTCGCAAATGCAGCGGATTAGCCAGGCGAAGGTCCAAGTCAGGGTCGCCGAAGCCAGTATGGAACTGAACCGGCACGCCATCTCGGCTGGCGACCTCTAACATCGTCCAAACCAGCCAGTCGTTCAGCGGCTTGTGGGCTATTCGCACCATCTGACCCTGCTGGGCCTGAGCGCGCAGCGCAGCGAAACTTTGCCGAGCGCCATCCTCGTCCGGAGCAGTGATCTGCAGGCCGGTGCGATAAGCGACGATGCTCTTAAACCCCACCACGTCTGGCCCACGAGACTCTAGCGCTGCGCGGAAGGCATCGCAGAAAGATGCCCAGTTTTGGGTCGTGCCGATCAAAAGGGAAGCCAGTTGCTCAACGCGGATCAGGCGATATGTCGGCGCGAAGCGGTGATGCCAATCAGCAGGCATGATCCGGTCTGGCATGAACCCATCGTCCAAGACAAGGGCGGCGAAGTTGCCGGCCCGAAAGAGCACCTCGGCAATACCCTCATAGCCCAACTGGCGACGCGCCTCGAGCAAGCCATCAAGAGTCGGCGCGCAGCCGAGCACCTCAGCCAGGTGTCGGAGGCTGCGCCTAAAGAAGAGCGTATGATGCACGTGTTGCGAGACGATCTCCTGCGCATAGCCCTCCGTGAAAGCAGCAGTGAGGGTAAAGTGCTCCATCGCCGCCGGCGTCAGCAGGTTATGCGCGTGATGGTCCAGAATGCGAATTCCACTGAGATCCATGACTCTCATAGCGGCTAATAGCGCTCCAGCAACAAGCGAACTTCCGCTTCATGCGACAAGTCGCGCATGGCCTCCCATTCCGCGCGACGCACGGCTAAGTAGGAACGCGCCAGATCGCTGCCGAGCGCAGCGAGTAACACTTCATCGCGCTCCAGTTCACCGATTGCCTCACCCAGCGACGAAGGGAGTTGGCGAATGCCGAGCCGGCTGCGCTCCTCGTCTGTGAGATCGGCTGGGTCGCCACTTACAGGATCGCTTAGCTGAAGGCCGCGTTCGATGCCATCCAGGCCGGCTGCGATCAGGGCACCAAGCGCGATGTAAGGGTTGGCCGTTGCATCAGACGTCTTCAGCTCGATGTTCGTGATCGGCCGGCCAGCCGAGGGTTGTGGCGCGCGCAAGGCTGCCTCGCGGTTGCCAATCCCCCAGCAGGTATAGGCGCCGCTCCAGAAGCGCGGTCGGATGCGCTTAAAGCTGTTGGGGCTAGGGGTAGTGAGCGCCATCAGAGCTGGCAGATGGTGCAAGACGCCGGCCACGAACGCACGCATCTCGGCTGTGAGCTGATAGGGTTGCCCAGGTTCAACGACGTGGTCCTGCCCATTTCGGCGCAGGCTAAAGTGCAAGTGCGCACCGTTGCCGGCCTTGTCCTGATAAATCTTTGGGACAAACGAGGCCAATAGGCCATGCTGATAAGCCACAGCTTTGACCGTCTCGCGGAAGACAATTTGATTATCGGCTGCGCGCAAGGCGTCGGCGTAGCGAATGGGCAACTCAAACTGTCCCGGACCGGATTCTGGATAGGTCATCTCGACCTGTAGGCCCTGGGCTTCTAGGGCCTCAGTGATGGCGTTAATCACAGGTGTCGCCTGATCCAGCGCCCAGGTTTGACAGAAGACGGTCGTATCGAACGGCTGCGGGCCGGCCTCGGAGGGTCGCAACAGCGAGAACTCGTTCTCAAAGGCAGCGAAGACCTGCAGGCCGTGGCTCTCGGCGCGCGCGATCATCCTGCGCAGGAATCCGCGCGGGCAATGCCCCCACGGTCGGTCGCCGTCGTAGAGATCGGTCAGCACGCGCGCATGGCCCTCGGCATAAGGCAGCGGCGTGAATGTGCTCCAGTCGGCCCGCATGTGGGCCTCGCCTGCCGGCGTCAGGCCCGATCCGGGCGAAAGCGCGTCATACATCACAGGCAGCGCCTGCTGAGCTACAGCGATGCCCACCCCTTCATCGCCGAAATAGCTCTCTATAAACGTCGTGCGCACGGCTTTAGCGCGAATCACGTTGGCATTGTCACACCAAATGAAGCGCACAAAGCGAAGGCCGCGTTGTTTGATGATGTGGAGGATCTCGCTAGGTGATGTCATGGCCGTACTAAAAACGTTCGCGGGCATGATCGCGCACGCCCGCGAACGTCACTGCCCCGTTAGCACATTGCCGCTCTAGGGCTTGATTTCCTTGACAAAGCTGTATTTGCCGTCCTGCACCTTGATAATGCTGACCGTTTTATCGGGCTTGCGCTGACCATCCACATAGGTGATCTGGCCGGTGACGGCGTTGAAGCCCTTGGTCGCTGCCAGTGCATCACGAATTGCCTTCGGCTCAGCAGAGCCGGCACGCTTGATTGCATCGGCGATCAAGTTGAGCGTGTCATAGCCGAGCGCAGCAAAAGCGTTCTCCGGAGGGCGGCCATACTCTTCGGTATATGCCTTAACGAAGGCTTGGACCTTTGGATCGGGATTATCCAGGCCGGCGTGCGTTGAGTAGAACACGTCGTCAGCATCCTCTCCTGCCACCTCAGCGATGAGCGGTGTATCAAAACCATCGCCGGAGATGATGGGCGCGGTCAGGCCTGCTTCGCGGAACTGTTTGGTCGTGATGCCGGCCTCACTCGGCACCGCCGAGATGAAGAGCACATCTGGCTGAGGATTGAGGGCCTTGACTTTTGCGATCTGCGCTGAGAAGTCGGTGTCGCCAGACCTGTAAATATCCTCCAGCACGATTGAACCGCCGCGGCTTGTGAAACGCTCCTTGAAGAACTTCGCCAGTGCCGTGGTGAAATCATAAGCCTGGTCCACAAGCATATAGGCCGTTTTGGCCCCTAAGTCGTCAATAGCGTAATCCGCAATCGCATAGGCCTGCGCATCATCGCCAAACGGAGCCATGAAGAAGTAGTCGCCGATTTGCTCCGGCAAGGTGGGCAAAGTTGCGCCAGCGGTGACGAAGGGGATGCCGGCTTTCTGAGCAATCGGGCCGGCAGCCAACGCAAAGGTTGAATCGTTCAAACCACCAATCGCAACCACTTTGTGGACGTTGATCATTTCAGAGGCAGCGTTGGTGGTCGCAGTCTGATCTGTCTTGCCATCAATGGCGATCAGCTCAATTGGCCTGCCGAGCAAACCACCAGCAGCATTGATTTGCTTGGCGGCAAGCTTCATCCCGTTGAGCCCGGGCGCATCGATCGAAGACATGCCACCAGTGACACCATAAAGCGCGCCGATTTTGATCGGCTCAGCAGGTGGCGCTGGTTGCTGCTCTGCTGGACGCGCTGGCGGCGGCGCAGCACAAGCAGAAAGGCCAAGTGCGAAAGCTAAAGCAAAAGCGGGCAAATTCGGGAGAATCTGTCGAACTTGAATCATCTCTTCCTCCTTAAACTCTGGGCCTGTGCGCGCTCAGCGTCTCGGGTGAAGCACTGCTAATTATCCCAGAGACAGCGCTATCGCGCAAACACCAAAGGTTAAGCGGTGCGCCGCGCTTCGCCAACGGGGGCAACAGGTTGTGTTGGGCGGTCTCTGCGCAGCAAGAGAGCGATCACATCGCCAATTTCGCGCTGCCCCATGAGCCCCTGTGGGCGGAAGAGCATCACCGCGAGCATCAACACTGCGACAACGACCTGGCTAAGGCCATAGAGCGGCTGGCCACCAATAGCCAGCGCGGTTTCAACGCGCCGCAGCAACTCCGGCAGCAGCGTCATAAGCGCTGCGCCGAGCACCGAACCGCTGATGCTGCCCATGCCGCCAATGACCACCATCGCTACTACATTGAAGGTGAGCAGAAACGAGAACGACGAAGGGGTTATCGCTGTGATCAAGTGCGCCCAAAGTGCGCCGGCGACGCTGGTGAAGATCGCGCTGGTGACAAATGCAAACAGGCGCGTGCGAAAGACGCGCACACCTCGGCAAGCAGCAGCCAACTCATCTTCGCGCACGGCCATCATCGCGCGGCCCAAAGGGGAATACACGATGCGCCAGATCACCAACACTGTGATCAGCATCCAACCATACGCCCACAGCAGATTAGTGAACGGGGGAAGACCGCTAATGCCGCGCGCGCCGCGAGTGAGTGCTTGCCAGTTTAGCGCCACAACCTGTAGGATCACCATGAGGCCCAGGGTAGCCACAGCAAGGTAATGCCCACGCAGGCGAAGCACTGGCAAGCCCACCACGAAAGCAACCAAGCCGGCCAGCACACAGCCGAGTAACGTTGCGACCGGAAAGGGCAGCGCTATCTGGCCTAACCACGGCGGCAGATCAGGCAATGCAATGGCCTTGGTCTGTGCAGGCAGCGTGAGGATGGCTGAGGTGTAAGCGCCGATGGCCATGAAGGCCGCAGGGCCTAGCGAGAAATCGCCGCTGAAGCCATTGGTCAGATTCAAGCTGACAGCCAAGATGACGTTGATGGCGAGCACAGCCAGCACGCGCTGGTAATAGTCGTTCAAGAGAACCTGGGCTAGGCCGGCTGTCCCCATCACAGCGGCCATCCACAGGAAGGGCAGAAACCGCTTCATGCCCGGCTCGCCTCATGCGCGCCCAGCAGACCGGTCGGGCGCAGCAGGAGCACCACGAGGAGTAGTGCGAATACAAAGGCATCCCGATAGCCCGAGATCTCCGAGGGCATGAACGCGACGAAGAACACCTCAGCAAATCCCAACAGATAGCCACCTAACATCGCGCCGGCGATGTTGCCAATCCCTCCGATTACTGCGGCAACGAACGCCTTTAGTCCCGGCACAAAGCCCATGAAAGGATCAACCAAGCCAAACTTGCCCGACCATAGCACGCCTGCGACGGCGGCCAGACCTGCGCTGATGGCAAACGCAGTGGCAATCACGCGGTTGACATCCACGCCCATCAACTGGGTGACGCGCACGTTTTCGCTGCAAGCCCGCATGGCGATGCCAATGGCGGTGTAGCGCACGAAGAGGCTGAGGCCAACCATGAGGACCAGCGCGAGCACGACGATGACTGCATCCATGACAGCGATGTTGATCCCCAGAACATCCACGCGCTGGGTGAGCTCAGCCGGCAGGCGCACCGGGCGCGGCTGAGCAGTAAGCGTCATGAGCGCGCCGTTCTCGATCAGCGAGCTGACAGCCAGCGAAGTGATCAGCATCGCCACCTCTGGCGCGCCGCGCAGCGGGCGATAGGCAAACCGCTCGATAAGCACCCCAACTGCTGCTACGACAAAGATCGGTATCACCAGCGCAGCCCAGGCCGGCAGCGCCAGAGAAGTGAGCACGGCCAGCGCTACATACGCGCCAACGGTCATCATGTCGCCATGCGCAAAATTGATCAGCCTGAGAATGCCATATACGACCGTAAGCCCAATCGCCACTAGGGCATAAATGCTGCCCATGTTTAGCGCATTGACGATTTGCTGCGCAAGATACGACGGCGTAAACAAGGCCTACCCTCCTAAATAAGCAGCTCTAACAGCCGAGTTGTCCATCAGTTCGCGCGCCGGCCCATGTATTTTGATACAACCCGTCTCCAAAACGTAAGCACGATCGGCCAGTTGAAGGGCACGATAGGCATTTTGTTCAACCAGCAAAACCGTGACGCCATCACAACGCAGCGCCTCAATAACCCTAAAGATGCTCTCGACGATCATCGGTGCCAGACCAAGCGAAGGCTCGTCTAGGAGAAGTAGACGCGGACCGCTCATCAAGGCCCGACCAATAGCCAACATCTGCTGCTCGCCGCCGCTCAGCGTGCCGGCATACTGGTTGCGTCGCTGAGCCAAGATAGGAAATAGCTCGTATACGCGCTGTAGGTCGCGCATACGCGCTGCGCGCTCGGAGCGATGTGCGCCGGCTAGCTGCAAGTTCTCCGCTACGCTCAATCGAGCAAAAACCTGTCGCCCTTCTGGGCAGTGAACAACGCCTAGGCGAACGATCTGATGGACCGGCAAATGGGTAATGTTTTTGTCTTCAAAGTAGATCACCCCGCTCCGAGGGCGGAGTAGGCCGGAAAGCGCAGCCAAAGTCGTTGTCTTACCAGCGCCGTTGCTGCCGATAAGCGCCACAATCTCGCCAGCTCGTACCTCCAGCGAAATCCCCTTGAGCGCATGAATGCGGCCGTAATACACGTGTAGGTCCTGAATAGTTAGCATTGCTCTACTCAAGCGGCAGTGCCCAGGTAAGCTTCCAGAACGCGGCTATCCTGTTGTATCTCCTCTGGCTTGCCTTCAGCGATGAGCCGGCCGTAATTCAGCACCTGGATGCGCTGGCAGACGCCCATCACTACGCGCATATTGTGCTCAATCAAGATGATCGTCAAGCCTAACTCGCGATGCAAGCGGGCAATCAGGTGCATCAAGTCCTCGGCCTCGGTGGGATTCATGCCAGCCGCCGGCTCATCCAGCAGAAGCAACCTGGGTTCTGTGGCTAGGGCGATGGCAATTTCCAAACGGCGCTGCAGACCATAGGGCAGCGTATCTGCTTGCTGGCTAGCATAGCCCGCTAAATGAAACAGGTCCAACAACTCGAGGGCGCGTTGGTGAAGCCGATGCTCATAAAGGGCATAGCCGGGCGAGCGAAGCACTATTTGGTGCAGGCTGGGCTGCCGACGCATCTGGAGGCCAAGGCTGACGTTGTCTAACACAGATAGCCGGCGAAACAAGCGAATGTTCTGAAAGGTGCGTGCGATTCCGGCGCGACAGATAGCCTCCGGTGATGCATGCGTGATGTCGCGGCCGCCGAACACAATGCGCCCGTGTGAAGGCGCAACCACACCAGTCAGTAGATTGAACAACGTCGTCTTGCCAGCGCCATTTGGTCCTATGACGCCGATAAGCTCGCGCTCCGCAAGGTCTATCTGATAGTTTTGCAGCGCTTGAACGCCGCGAAAGAACTTGCTCAGGCCTCGAACGTGTAGAAGAGGCGAACTCAACATCGCTAGGCAGGCGTACTGCGCTGGGCACGGCACAAACCAGCAAAGTTATCTCGCAAGTGCATCGCTGCTCGCACGACCATCGCGCCTATAGTCACCTTCGCTATGTGGATTTGTAGTCCGTTGGCAACTGTGCGTTGGCGGAGCTGCCTTCAAACACCTCATAGGGCGAGGCAGTAGGCCACTGCGGCCAGAGCGGAACAAACATAATGCCACCTACAACGACTAGCCGTATTGTCTCATCACCTGTGTTCCACACACGGTGAATGGTGTTGGGCCGATTAAAGATGGCACAGCCCGCAGAGAATTTGTAACGCTTTCCCTCGCTTTCAAGCTCGCCGGAGCCCTGAATCACGTAATACACCTCTTCGCAGTTGTGGCGATGCAGCGGTGAGTGATGACCAGGGTCAATCTCAACCACCCCTAGGCATAAGGTCTTCGCGTCGAAGCCTGTTTCAGGATAAATGAGTTTCAGATCGCGCACGCCCCCGCCAGCCTGTTGCATAGGGGCACCTTCCAGAACCTCCTCCGGTTTTATGACGACTCTGTCCTGCTTGGTCATAGCCCACTGTTTTATACGAGTCTGGTGCAAACGCAAGCATTGGCAGATCTCCAGGACTCAGACCAATCCTCGGGCACGCGCGCGTTTCGCGATCTTGAATAGAATCTCCTCACATGCAGATCACCGACGTTCGCTTCTTGGCGTTGCGCCAGCCACTACCGCAGCCACTGCGCTTGGCATGGGGAGCGATGCACTGGCGACCTTTTGGCTTGGTGTTAATAGAAACTGACGCTGGGCTTCAAGGAATAGGCGAGACCTCTGTCAACTTCCCTAGCTGGGCTATCGTTGAGCGCAAAGCCACGATCGAGGAAGGGTTAAAACCTTTGCTCATTGGTGCAGATCCGCTCGATATTCCTGGCCTATGGGAGAGGATGCACCATGCTCTGAAGCGCCTTTGTGTTTTGTGGAGCAAGGCAGCCATCATGTCTGCCATCGGTGGAGTGGACATCGCCTTGTGGGATCTCGTCGGCAAGGCTCAGTATCAGCCAGTTTACGCCTTGTTGGGCGGGAAGAAACAATCTCAGGTGCCTCTTTATGCTACTGGATTGGACGCGGCTGATCTGGTGGGAAGTGCGCGCCAGTGCGTCGATCAGGGGTATCAAGCTGTTAAGGTTCGCATCGGGTTCGATGAGTCCCGCGACCTCGCTAACGTCGAAGCCGTGCGACGAGCTGTAGGCGACCAGACACGCCTGATGGTGGACGCTAATATGGCCTACGACGTGGAGAGCGCGCAGCGCATGGCTGATGCCTTGCGCCCATACAATCTTTACTGGCTTGAGGAGCCGTTGCTCGCTGACGATTTATCGGGGTATCGCCAACTCGCGCAGCATGTCAACATACCGCTAGCAGCCGGCGAGAATCAGTTTGATCTCGCTGATGCGGAGAAATTGATCGAAACAGGGGCAATTCGCTTTCTCATGCCAGATCCAACGCGCGCAGGCGGATTGAGTGAAGCACAACGCATCTGCGCGCTTGCTCATACCCGCGGTATCCCATATTCGCCACATCACTATGGATCCGACGTGGGCTTTGCCGCAGCGTTACACCTGATCGCCGCAACACCTGGCGCCGACTATCTATTGCGCGACGTGTCGTTTGCCCCACTCCGAGAGTCCATCCTGCGCGAACCCATCCGCATTCAGGAAGGATTCGCTCAAGTGCCTGATGGTCCTGGATTAGGCATTGATCTGAACTGGGAACGAGTGCTCGAGCACACCATTTGAGTCGTGCAGATGTGTGCTTTTGGCCTACGCTAATGGCAGGAGGTGATCACTATCGAGATAGGCTGTATCTTCGCAATGAGTTAGCGATTAACCATACTCTGCATACTCTAGTCTAAGGAGAGAATGTCTGATGAAAGGAGAAACTCGCACACTTCTTAAGTTAA
>Ga0272447_1000069_pt1 | contig 71061 bp, 46 predicted proteins | sample YNPCB0133_FD_194589 | JGI IMG/M metagenome (GOLD analysis project Ga0272447, IMG submission 194589) | Hot spring microbial mat communities from Yellowstone National Park, WY, United States - YNP-CB-013-3 | ecosystem: Environmental > Aquatic > Thermal springs > Hot (42-90C) > Sediment | place...
TGCATACCACCGTTCCCTTCCGCAACATTCGTCCGGAAGTGCAGTACGTAGGGGATGGTGCGTGCCAGGGTTGCCATGCGGATATCAGCAAAACCTACACGCAACACCCGATGGGTCGCAATGATGGCAATCACGACCAGCAACTCAATCAGGGTAAACGCACGACTGCTGGTCTTTTGAATTGGGGAGGGTGTTCTAACCATTGATGACCTCCTCTACGACAATGAGAATCTTGGGAAAGGAATGGGGGAAGGCGGAGACCTTACCCATATAATTCATTGCATTTTACCATCGCTGGTTCCGGCTGACAAGGGGATGCAGCGAAAAAAATGGGTGCTGTTGATTCCCTACATTCAAGGCGTGATGTTTCCCTCGTCTGTCATCGACAAATCAGGATTGTGAGACGGGACGACGTAAACCATAAGGAGGTTCCGGCCATAACGACGGATATCCCAAGCTTGCAGGTCCGGTAAACGCTCGACCGGAAAACCACGCTCGACCTGGATGGTTAGGACGGAGTCCGCAGGTGCCTTGGCCAGCAGGGTCTGAACCAACGCCAGGAATTGTTCTAACCGTTGGTGCAAATCGGCAAACGGGGGACTCAGGAAGAAATTGACCGGTGCCGAACTCGACGGTTGCCAATGTTCCGCCCAGCGATAAGCATCGGCCTTGAGAACCTGCACCTCCCGACTGATACCAAAGAGATCGGCGTGTTTTTGAATATCCGCCGCTTGTCGGCTGTCATTCTCGATAAGACGTGCCGCTGTGGCTCCTCGACTGACAGCTTCTAATCCCACTACCCCTGTACCCGCAAACACATCATAAAACATGCGGCCTGGGATCGCATTCCCCATGATGCTGAAATACGCTTCCCGCACCAGCTGAGGCGTGGGGCGCATCCCTTCCTTGACCACGACATGCAGTTTCCGACCCCGTAATCGACCTGCCACGATCCGTACCTGGGTTTTCTCCAACATAGTTCTTCATTCCTCACTTGTGAGAGAAGCATCATCAGAGCTGCTACCAACACTATTGATGATCTTCCCACTGTCGGCAAGCCGTCTGCTGTTTCGCCGTCATCTATCCCCTGTGAAAAGCTCACGAGTCCGGCAATTCCTCCCAAAAACCGGACTTTTCCGTCCCACGGAGATGGTGTATAAGCGAGAGAGATTCAGGATCGCAAACGTGTCACTCTTGAGTTGAACAGCCGGAAAATCGTGGTCTTTCCTAAGGAGACCTTCCACCCATGTCTGGCGGAACGCAGTGGTTAGCAGCATGCCTATGCGTGTTTGTTTCAGCTGGAGCGAGTGTCTCAGCGCAAGGACCCACGGGTCCGGGCAGCCAGGTCCCGCTATCCCCCTCTTCGGCCACAGCGGCGGAGGCACGGCTCGATGCCCACCTGCAGGCGTGGCAGAAAGCCATGGAAGGCATCACCAATATCTTCGTTTCTGTAACCCTCAAGCGCTCCGATCCGGCTGCAACAGGGGTATTCAAGGCCGAAAAAGAGTATAAAGGGGAACTCCTCTGTATGAAGCCGAATTATGCCCGCATGCGCCTGGTTTACACAGGCGACCGAACCGGCCAGGATTACGAAGCGTTCATCTGCACGGGGAAGGAAATCTACGCCTATAGCGGTCTGGATAAAACCATCACCGAGTGGAAGCTGCCCGACCCGGCCCAACAACCGAACGCCTCCTCCGACAATCTCATGATCGACTTCCTCTCCAACTTGAAAGCCGAGAACTTGAAGAAACGCTTTCAGATCACCTTATTCAACGAGGATCAATACTACATCTATCTGGACATAAAGCCCTTGCTGGCTAGGGACAAAGAGGAATTCAAACAATTGCGCCTGGCGTTGTACGGTCCCAGGACAGGTCCTCTGGCATACCTGCCCGCACAGGCGTACATAGTCAAGGCCAACGATACAATCGAGCAATGGACACTGGCCAACCATAAGATGAACATTCCCGGCATCGACCCTCAGAAGGTTTTTCGCTTCGAGGATGTACCGGGTTTCACCCGCCGGCAGGCGCCACAGGCTACTCCGCCTGCTCGCTCTCTTACTCCCAGTGCGGTTCCGACTCCTCAGAATCCTGCCCAGACCACACCCATCCGTCCCTGAGGGAGGTTGCTTCCTGATAAACTGATCAAGTAGCTTTCTTCTCACGATCTTTTCACCGTCTGGAATGTAAACTACCGAATGTTCCCAAGCCTCAGGGTGAGGCCGGGGTGTAGTTTCCTCAAAGTAACTCCCCAGGCAGGAGGAAGATTATGCGCACACGGTACTGGGTAGCTGGTTTGCTGGCTACCGCCATGTTTGCGGTAGTCCAGGCTCAACCGGGTATGTTCGGCTTCGGGGGCGGTGGAGGACCCAACTTTCTGGTCATCAACAAGGCGATCCAGGAAGAACTGAAAATGACGGAAGAGCAGATCGCCAAAATCAACGAATGGTCCAAAGAGTTTTTCCAGACCGCAGCGGAAATCCGCAAGGAACATGGCATCGAATTCAAGTTCGGCAAAGGTGGTGGCGGTTTCGGCTTTGGCAAACTTACCGACGAAGACAAGGCCAAACTGGAGAAGGCCACGGCTGCCATCAACAACGAAGCTTACAAACAATTGGGTGACATCCTCAACAAAGATCAAATCAACCGCCTCAAGCAGATCGAGCGCCAACTGCTCGGGGTCAACGCTTTTACCAATTCGGAAATCGTCGAGGCACTCAAACTCACCGACAGTCAGAAAGCAACGGTCAAAGGGGTCATCAGTGATTTCCAGACCGAACGACGGGAACTGATGGCCGATCTGGGATTCGGCAAGGGCGGCGGCTTCGGCAAGGGGAAGTTCGATCCGGAAGCCCTCAAGGACATGCAAAAACGCTTCCAGGAAGTACAAACAAAACTCAACAAAGCTGAAGAAGAGGCTATCAACAAAATCCTGGATGTGTTGGACGACAACCAGAAACGCACCTGGAAGGAACTGGTGGGTGCCCCCTTCGACCGCAGCCGACTGGTTCGTGGTGCTTTCGGTAACTTCGGTAAAGGCAAATTCAAGAAGAAGGACTGATTCGCCTGGAAACCGGGCAACCTGTCGGGCTTGAGCTCCGCAAGGACAAAAAATCACAAGAGGGTGTGGCCGCCTCCACGACACACCCTCTTTGCAAAAGTTTTTCTGGTTTTCCTCCCCAAAACCTCCCTGGGGTCATCCTCCCCAACGTGCATCTGTTGGTCTTTCCCAAGTCATAATTTCAGGGCAGGCGTCAGTAGGCAAGGTGCGTTCGCATCATATCCACTTCACCAATACGCCTAGATAATTCTCTTTGTCATGAAGTAACCCTTCATAGGCGCTGCCAACCTGTTCTGGAGTCACCACATGAGTGACCAATCCGTCCAGGGTTAGACGCTGTTTCGCCAGGTGTTGCAGCAACCAGTGTTGGGCCTTATCGATATTCCAATGTCCTGGAATCCGAATATGAGCAGGCTCGAAAAGCATATTCCCATGAGCACCGGTGACTTCGATGTAGCGCCGATGGAGATCGTCGTAAAAATTGACATTATTGGCTATACCGCGGGGACTTCCGACGATCACCACTTGTCCACCGTCGCAAGCTAGCCGCATCGCCGTGGGAACAGCGTCGGGCACACCTGTGGCATCCGCCACGATCTCTGCACCACGTGTCCCCAGGACAGCCTGCAATTGCTGTTGTAGCTCTCCCTGTTCGGGGTCCAACACGAAGTCCGCACCGGCGGCCAAAGCCGCTTCCCGGCGTCGGCGGACCGTATCGATTCCCACGACCGGAGCTGCCCCCGCTGCCAGAAAACAACGTAAGGCGAATTGACCGATAATTCCCAGTCCTAAAACGGCCACACTCCGCCCCAAGGTGATGCCCACACGAATGGCCGCCCCCAGTCCGTAGCGTGCGATACATGCCCAGGCCGCCCGTTCACTGGATAAACCATCCGGTAAGCGCCACAGCCGGCCGCGTTCCTGACCTACCGTCAACACTTCGGCAGAGGCATGATTCCCCGGAAAGCTCACCCGATCCCCTTCCCGGAATCCTCCCGGAAAATCCCGCCCCACCTTCAATACTCGCCCTGCTGCTGAATAGCCACTACGGAAGGGGAACTTCCACTCCTTCATCGTGGGATCTTTCAACCACTGATGGGTCCCGGTATAGACTGCCAGTTCGGTTCCCGCACTGATGGCGGAATACTCCGCAGCGACGAGAATTTGATCGGGTTGGGGGTCTGGCAGCTCCACCTCCTGCACTTCCACCTTACCCGCCTCCACGATGACCACCTGTCGGGCACGTACCATGTCGGTTCACCTCTGGCATCAATTCCCCTGAAACCATGCTCGGCTGTATGAGCCATCCAACAAAGAACGGATAAATTGTACCTCTCAGACCGCTTACAGACACCCCGAGCCAGCCTCGACAAAGCGCCATCAGACCGTAGTACTGCCTTTGGGGTGATCGATCCGCTGCTGTGTGTCCTAGGGGGTACTTTCCCCGACATCCAGCTCCTGATTCTCAACGAGCGGGCGAACCGCAGTAGCGGGGCGACACGATTCCTCCATGCGCGTTTGCTGGGTCTGGGAAGGGGGATATCCGTCATGCTTCGGGGATGGTTGCGTTTGGCGAGCTTGGTGTTGATAACCTGCCTGATGGCGGCGGCAGACTGGCCGACTTTTTTAGGTCCCTCAGGGAATGGTATTTCCCCGGAAAAAGGTGTCCCCCAACCTTGGCCGAAACAAGGATTGAAGAAGCTCTGGAGCTGCGACCTGGGTTGGGGTTATGCCCCGCCTGTGGTTTTTCAAGGTCGGCTCTATCATTTTGATCGCTTTGGTGATCAGGCACGACTCACCTGCCGTGATGCTCGAACCGGACGCTACCTGTGGAAATTCGAATATCCGACTGCCTACGAGGATTTCTATGGCTACGAGCCCGGGCCACGGGCCTGTCCCGTCGTGGATGAAGAACACGTCTATCTCCACGGCGTGGAAGGTATGGTACATTGCTTGAATCGTGTCGATGGACGATTGGTCTGGAAACTGGATACGCAGAAGGAATACCACTTTCACCAGAACTTTTTCGGTGTCGCCAGCGTGCCGGTTGTGGTGGACGACTTGCTGATCGTACCGGTAGGCGGCAGTCCGAAAGGACGCCGACCCCTCGACTTTCGGGATGTGCGACCCAACGGGACGGCCTTGGTCGCTCTCGAGAAAAAAACAGGGAAAGTCCGATGGTGCAGCGGCCAGGAACTCGCCAGCTACACCAGTCCCTTGGTCGTCACCATGCACGGTCAAAAAGTCATCTTGTACTTTGCTCGTGGCGGCTTATTGGTGGTGGAACCCCAACAAGGCAAAGTACTCTTGCACTTCCCCTGGCGTGCACGCATCGAAGAAAGTGTAAATGCTGCCAATCCTGTGGTAATTGGCTCACGCGTGCTGCTATCGGAATGTTATGGTCCTGGAAGCGTCCTGATCGATATCGACACGCAGTGGAAACCACAGATCGTCTGGTCTGATGCTCCTAAAGACCGCTGGGATCGGTCCCTGGCCGCCCATTGGTGCACCCCCATCTACTGGAATGGTTATCTCTATGCCTGTTCCGGTCGGGAGACACCAGAAGCCGATTTGCGCTGCCTGGATTACAACACGGGAGAGGTTCAGTGGATTCGCAGACGCACGGGACGCTGCACCCTCCTACTGGTGGATCATCACCTGCTCTGCCTCAACGAGTTCGGCACCCTCTTGGTCATCAAACCAAATCCTCAGAAGTATGAAGAAGTGGCCCGCTGGGAGATTCCGGAACTGGAATATCCCTGTTGGGCACCTCCTGTACTCAGCGACGGCATTCTTTATCTCCGCGGCAAAGGCCGCCTGGTCGCCCTGGAGTTAATTCCCTCCAAGAAGTGACTCGTAAGATTACGCTCGCATGGCTTCCCCGATGAAGGAAACTGTAAGATCGTCTTCACATTCCTCTCCTCTCTGAAGTGAGCCAGTGGATACTTTCCATCGATTTCAGGCTCACGAGAGAAGCTGCGTGTCTGGGGTCGCTTGGTAGGAGGTGGTAGTACAACAGGCGGCGATTTCAGCGGGGCCAGCGGGCAGCGACGGCTTCCGCTTGGGCAAACACCCGCATCAGATTCGCCCCGAGGATCTTGTGGATTTCTTCCCGTTTATAGCCGCGATCGATAAGCGCCTGAGTCAGATAGGGATAGCAGGAAACATCGTGCATCTGGGCCGGCAGTTTGGATACACCGTCGAAATCCGAACCCAATCCCACGTGGTCAATTCCCGCCACCCGCACGATATGGTCGATATGATCGACGATGGTGTGAATGTCTCCTGCAGGATAATCATTTTCACGGGCCCATTGGCGATAGGCCTCCCGGACCCGTTCCTCATCGTTGGGATACTTCTTTTGAAGTTCTCGAAACATCTCGAACATCAGTCGGGTGGCTCGTGCCCCTTCCGGAACAAGAAAGCCCGAATAGAAGTTGACCATCACGATACCGCCGTTCTCACGGACCAGCCGGAGCACGTCGTCGGGAACATTGCGGGGATGGTCCGCCACTCCCCGGGCGGATGAGTGAGAAAAAATCACCGGTGCTTTGCTGACCCGCAGGGCAGCTTTCATGGTCTCATCGGAAACATGCGACAGATCCACCAACATTCCCAAACGATTCATCTCCCGGATGACCTGTTCCCCAAAGGGGGACAATCCCCGTGCTCGGGGCACGTCGGAGCAGGAGTCGGCCCAATCCAGGGACTCCGAATGAGTCAGAGTCATGTAACGCACACCCAGACGGTAGTAACACCGCAGCACCTCCAGGGAGTTATCGATGGAATGTCCACCTTCAACGCCGATGAGGCAAGCGATCTTGCCCGCCTGACGAATCCGCAGAATATCCCCCGTGCCATAGGCCATTTCGAATACATCTGGATAACGGCGGGCCAGCTCGTGAATCACCTCGATCTGCTCGAGTGTGGTTTTGATGGCTCTCCCTTGACGAGCATACGTGGTAGGAACAAAAGCGCTCCAGAACTGCGCCCCCACATGCCCACGCTTCAAGCGTTCGATGTCCGTATGGAACTGTTTCTGGGGTTTGCGCAAATCGATGTTGCGGAAGCTGGGACCATCCTTACTCCGCAGTTCCCAGGGGAGGTCGTTGTGTCCATCCACCAGTAAGGCGGCACGATGAATCTCCAGGCCCTGCTCAGTAAGCTGCACGACACCTCTTTTTTCCGGACCTTTCGGCGATGGGGGAACCGATTTCGGCGAGTTCATTCCGTTCTGTTCCAAACACACGGCCTGGGTAATCCCTAGACCCACACCTGTTCCCACAGAAAAAAGAAGAATGACGCACACAAAACGCGCAGTAGTCATCGAGCCTCCTTGAGATCGAGCGAACCCGGGTATGTTGAGGAGGAATTACTCTTTCCGGTTCAGGTCGGCCTGTTTCTGTCATTTTGAGTGGGACTACTTTTCCACAGTGAGGAGCAAAGCGGGAGCCGCGTGTTCGGTCCCTTTGCCTTCATGGCGGGCCAGTACGACGATGGGATGCTGCATCGGTGGAACCCAGGGTTCGGCATAGAGCACCACTTCGCGACTTGTTTCCCGTTCGGTGATCAAAATCCCGTTCAGCCCTACGTTAAGGACTCGGACACCATGAGGTAAACCGCGAACCTCCAGGGGCACCCGGCCCCGGAAGTTACCTAGACGTTCAATGTCCACGATGAAGCGGGTTTCCTGGCCAGGTCGGATCGTCAGACTCTGCATCCGCGGTCGGCAGATCAGGTCGGTATGAGGGCGCAGAGAATCTGGTCCCAACGGATCGCTCGAGGCTTCGCGTGTGACCACGCGGCCGTCGATCTGGGCTTGTGCCCGGAGTTTGAAGCGGAACTGAGGCGGTAGTTGGGCGTCCGGTGCCGCCGCTATGGTCACCGCCGTGGTAAATTGACCCGCTTCGATGAAAGTGGGAGGTGAGGAGAACCCCGGTGGCAGATCCACAAATTGCAGTTGCACGCGGCCATCGAAACCATCCCGGCGGGTGACCTCGACGGTGATGCTTGCCGCTCCCCCTTTCCAGATCACCGGCCGCTTCGGGACAAATTGAATCGCAAAATCCGGTTGGGGCCGACGGATACGCAGTCGATAGGCATAATTCGGACCGCCTGCACCGCGGGCATCGCTCAGACACACGGTATAAACTCCCGTCGCCGGTGCTGTGAATCGCAGATAGGAATCTTTGCCGTATTCCGGTCCCCCGTCGTCGTTGCGGTAATGAAGGGTGAACAAGGGCAGACCATTCGGTGGAAAAGTGCGTCCCGGCGGATGTATCTCCACCTTGTACAGCGGTGTACCCTGATAATGGACCGCAGGTGTTGTTTCCAAGTAGGCTAGACGCCGACCCTGGAACTGATAGAACTGGCAGTCGTCATCGGGATTGCGCGGCAAGGCCAACACACGCATCAGTTCCCCATGGGCGTAGAGGTAATCATCGATAGCCAGGTCGTTCCAGCTCTCCAGGCGGATGCCCGGAGAAGTGGCCTCGTGATCGCGGTGGGTGGTGTAGAAGACCGAAGTCGGACGGAGAACGGCACGTGGGACGGGCTGGTCCGCGGCATCACGGATTTCAATGACTGGGTCCAGAGGAGAACCGGCGCGTCGGGCCAGGACCTCAATGATCCAGGTTTCTCCCTGACGTACCAGAAAGCGAATCTTCTGGACGGATTGCGGCTGCCGCAGAATACCATCCGCCGCCATCCCCTGCTCTCCCAGAGTCAAATCCACTCCCCGATCGGGGTCCACATGCTGCCCCTCGAGTTGATCCACGATCACCGTGGCTTTTCCTCGAGGCTTTTCCAGAATCTTCGGTAGCGGAACCTCCCAGGTACTGCCCACGGGTGCATCCGCAGGGACCGTGACGGGGATCTGCCAGCCCTGTGGTTGTCCGAGATGGACTCCTTTGACCTGTACGGTCGTGGTTTTACCTCGGGGCACACTCAGAGGAAAGACTCCCGTGATCACGGGAATCGGGCCGATGTGGAGCCGATAGGCAAACTCCTTCCCTCCCCGATACTGCCGGTCGCGAATGGATAGAACATAGGCGCCCGCCCGTGGCACGACATAACCCAGGTGTCTCTCTCCTTCTGCGACCACGCGACCGTCGGTATCTTGGAGGGTCAGAATTGTGTCCAACTTGGAGCCGATCCCTTCGGTTACCACCTCTACGCCGATCTCCTGGCCCGCTTGAGCCTCGAAACGGTAGAAGTCTTCATCACCAGGCCGATCTATGCTCCCAACCACGGTCACAGGTACGCGCACTGTTTCCGCCGTGCGGTTGGAATCCCCCGTACCGCGTTCCGCGACCGAGGGAAAATGATCTATGATCAGCGGTACGGTGATCGGTGCCCCTGTGACTCCTGTGAATCGTAGTGTCGCCGTGCCTATGGGAGCCTCAGGAGAAACGAAAACCTCGATGTGGAGAGTCTCGCAGGGGGCAACAGCAGGCTTCCAATGCAGTTGAATCGCCGGATGACTGACGGTGATTTCACGCAGATGCTCCAGGTGCTGACCCTGAACGGTCAGTTGCACTTTCTGACCCCGGTGGACCGCCGTGGGTGTGACACTGCGGACCTGTGGGGGCTGAGGGGGTGGAGGCCATAAGGAGACAACGGGCCGGCCTGCGTCATCCACGACCATCGCGCGACCATCATACCGGCCCAAGAGGAGGTGGGGGTGTTGCGGATGGACGGCCAGGTCCAGAATCGTATCGCTCTGGGCGGCCAAGACGCGATGCTCGGTCAGACGCGGGACACTCCAGATTTTGATGACTCCCTCTTCCCCTAAACTGTAGAGCATCTGACCATCGGGTCGGAACGCCAAACGCCAGACTGGCTTCTCGTGGGCGTACGCGGAGGCGACCAACTTCCCACCCTTGTCATCGGCTGCCCATAAACGCACAGTTTTGTCCACACCACCGGCCGCCAGATGACGACCCTCTGGATGCCAGGCCACGCAATAAACCCAGTCCGTCATCTCTCCCAGGGTGTAGAGCCGCTGGCCGTCCTCTACCCGCCAGACTTTCACAGATCGGTCAGCTCCTGCCGACGCCAACAGCCGCCCTTGGGGATGAAAGGACAGACCATAGACGGCATCACTGTGGTCCTTCAGGACGCGAAGCGGTTGGATCCGTTTCGCTGGGAGGTTCCGCGGATTGGGATCCGGAATCTTCCAGAGCAGAATATCCCGATCGTAACCTGCGGAGGCCAGCAACGTCCCTTCAGGATGAAAGGCCAGGGCGTAGATGGAATCCCGGTGTCCTTCCAAAACAACTAAAGGCTGAGCATGGGCAAGCCTTCCGTCGGGAGTCACGGCAAAAAGGCTGATCATACCCAGCCGTCCCGTCTCCCCATGAGCCACGGCCAGCCAACGCCCACGAGAATCGAACTGCAAGAAAGTGATGCGCCCGGACACTTCCGCAACAGGTCCCGTCATCAGACCTTGGCTATCTATCAATCGCAGATGGTGATGAATGGCCAGCGCGGCTGTCTTACCACCGGGGTGCCAGGCCACCGCAGTCACGGGGGGTGCTTTTACCGTTGCGGAAGCCGACGCGGAAGGAGAAGCCGCGGGGGTACCGGTCTGAACCAGCAGTAGGGATAGGCCAGACTCTTTCCCCACCCCGGAAAGAAACCACAGCGGATGCAGAAGCGTGACCCACAGGAATGCCGAAACCTTCGCTGTCATCATGTTGACCCTTCCATCGGTTCTGTCTGTATCGCTGCAGTCTGTCTGTATCACAACACTCGAACAGCGGTGCGTTGTCAGGTGCGAAGCCCACGGGTGAGAAGGATCAGTGATTGAACAAAAACTCGCGGCTGGTCAGGAGCGCCCAGACCAAGTCTTCCAGGGCTTCGCGACGAGCCTGGGGGCCTTGTTGGGCTGCCTCGGCCAGTAGAGCCAGACATTTCTGGCGTTCCTCGTCCTGGGGAGGACGAGAGAAAGCGTGCCAATACAGGTGTTCCAAGATTTCGCGATCCGTCATTCCTTTCTCGATCCATCGCGTCAAGTGGTTGTTCTTTTCACGGAGCTTGTCGTTGAGGGTATGTCCATTGTTCAGATGGAGGGTTTGCGTGATGCTGGCCTCCGAACTGCGTTCACAGGAGCAAACGGCCACTCGTTCTGCCCGACCAAAGGTTTCGAGAAAATAGGAGGCGACGAGAGCATCAGGGATCTGGATTGCCCGTGTGCCCGGCGGGTAACTTGTGGTGGGGGTCAGGGCATCTCCGGCGGCGGACTTGACACGATTGAAGAGGGTGGGCACACCCGTGATGTCCGAGTAGGCATCCAGGATCACCTCCGCCGGCAACCGCCGAGGGTAGTAGCGGGAGTAGAACCGGTCATCGCTGACATTCCCCGGCAGCGGTTGGGAGGAACGCTGATACGCCGCGGAATTGAGAATCAGCCGGAGGATATGCTTGACATCGTAGTTGTGCTGCACAAACTCGGACGCCAACGCCTGAAGCAAGGCTGGGTGGGTGGGGGGATTGGAGGCCCGCAGGTCATCATCGGGTTCCACCAATCCCCGCCCCATCAAGCGACGCCAAAGCCGGTTGACCATCGCGGGAGCAAAGTACGGATTTTGGGGTGCGGTGAGCCATTGGGCCAAATACTGTCGCCGTGAGATGCTCCCATCTGCAGGTAAGGGCGGACCATCGAGGGGACGGGGACGCAAGGCGATACCCCGTCGGGGGTGCAATGCCTCGCCTTCCGGCCGATCACTCACGATAACTTCGCCGGCCCGCTCGCCACTTTTCAAGTTGACCTGAGCGAAGAGGTTGGCAAACGCCCAATAATCATCCTGCGTCCACTTCTCCAGGGGATGGTTGTGACATTTCGCACAACCTATGGCAAAGCCGAGAAAGGTCAATGCCGTAGCCTCGGCCAGGTCGCTGACATCTTTGTGGATCACGAAATAGTTCCCGCCGCCGTTATGCAAGTTGCTGCCTGTGGCCGTCAGAAGATCCCGAACGAAGCTGTCCCATGGCTCGTTGTCGGCCACCGCCCGGCGAATGCGCCGATAGTAGGCCCACATCGCCGCTTCCGGTAATTTCCGCGTCGAAACGAGAAAGAGGTCAGACCACACATAGGTCCAGTAATCCACGTATTCGGGACGTTCTAGCAATGTATCGATCAGTCTCTGCCGCTTGTCCGGCCGCTGGGAATCCGGACCCTGCAAGAATGCCTGAGCCTCCTGGGGTGTGGGCAAACGGCCGATCGTATCCAGATAGACCCGACGTAAGAACTCCTCGTCGCTGCACGGCGGGGAGGGAGGCAACCGTAACAGCTCCAGGGTGGCCTGAATATGGTCATCGATCACGTTGTGACGGGTCGCCTGGCGGAACCGTTGCGCATCTTCGGGCGTCAAGGGAGGGTAAGGAACGATTACGGAAGCTACAGCGACCAGCGTGTCAAAACCCACAACAATCCCTGCTACACCGGGAGCCTGGGAGGTGACGGTCCCGTTCTCATCGACCGTGGCCGTGGGTTCATGACTCGAGCTGAAACGGGCCCAAGGAGTTACGTCCACCACAGTACCGTCCTGATAGTGGGCACGGACCACCACACGCATGTTTTGTTTCGGCGATAGCAAAAGGTGGGAGGGAAATACTTCCAATTGCCGAAGCGTTCCTTCCTCCGGTTTTGGGCCCGGAGCCCCCGCCGTTATCCACTGAAGCAGGAGCTGGTAGTTGTCGTCCCCTTCCACCATCCGTCTTCCACCGCCATGAGGAATGGAGCGAGTCGCCTTGCGGAGCAACAGGCTCTCTTTGGGGTTGTGGAGGTCGATCCGACGACTCAGGGCCTGACGAGTGAGGACGAAATGATCACTGGCCGGATCAAAGCCACGCAGGGACAACTTCATTCCTCCCTTCCCGGCCAACGCACCGTGACACGCACCGGAATTACACCCCAACCGTGTCAGCACCGGGATCACATGACGTTGGAAGCTCCATCTGGCAGGCCGGTCCAACCCCTGGACCTTCACCCGAATCTGGGCACGCTGTTGACCCACGACGGCTGTGACCGTCGCCTCACCATTGCCCAAAGCAATCAGCGTGTTACCCCGATCCACGCGCACCACATCCCTGGGAGACAAAGACCATTGAGCCTGGGCTGTCCGATCCGCGACAGCTCGACCGTTTTCTTCCTCCACAACCACGACATGCTGATGGGGATGCTCCGCGGAGAGGAAGGCTTCAGAAGGATAAATCTTCAATTCGCCGGCCCAAGCCGTGGGCGTCAGAACAATCCAAATCCCCACCGCACAGCACCAACCCCGAAAGTGACGGCTGAGCGTCATCCTCCCTACCATAGCCAGGCTTCTCCTGTTGTGAGCAATGTTGGGGATGTAATTCAGTGATTACCCTGCGCTGATCATCCTGCTGCGCTCTCACGATCCCGTCATCCACATGGCCCAAAGGAATCCTCGGAATGCTCGAAACTGATCAGAACAGCTCGTCGATAGGCTTGACACTGTAGTCCACCAGGGGGATCGGGCGGTTTTGCGGCCCTGGCAACTCTTTGTGGGGATCCAGCCCCAGCGCTTTGTACACGGTAGCTGCGAACTCGGCGGGGGTCACGGGACGAGTCTTGGGAGCGTAAGCCAGGTTGTCCGATTCACCGATCACCTGGCCGCCACGGAGCGGTCCGCCGGCCACCAGGATGGACCAGACCCCGGGATGGTGATCGCGTCCACCAGCAGGATTGATCTTGGGTGTGCGTCCGAATTCACCGACCGCTAACACCAGGGTCGTAGCCAGGAGCCCCCGGTCGTGCAAGTCCTCCAGGAGCGCCGAGAAAGCGTTGTCGAAGTTCGGAGCCACCTCACGGGCCATCTGCTGAATGTCCGTGAACGGTCGTGAGCCGTGAATGTCCCAGGTGACTTCATCAAAGACGGTCTCAAACATATTGACTGTAACAAAGCGGACCCCCGCTTCGATCAATCGACGGGCCAACAGGCAGGACTGGCCGAAACGAGTTCTGCCGTAGCGGTCCCGTAATTTGGCCGGCTCCTGTTCCAACGCAAAAGCTGCCCGTGCCCGAGGGCTGGTCATCAACTGATACGCCCGGTGGAAGCTTTCATCGAGTTGCTGCAAGGCAGGGGAGTTCTCCAGGGTCCGGGTCATTCCATCGACCAGTTCGCGCAATTTCTGGCGTCGTGTCACTCGGATACCACTGAGGTAATCCGGAGGCAACAGATCGGGGACGCGGAACTGCGGGTCATTCGGATCAGCATTGAGAATGAAGGGGTCATAAGCCCGTCCCAGGTATCCTGCCGTGTGCCCATGAGGTAGATTGCCTCCGGTCCGCCCGATCGGTTTAGGCACGACGACATGGGCCGGCAGTTCACCACGGTTACCCCGCAAGTATCCCAGAACACACCCCATGTGGGGATGTTCCACTCCACCAGTAAACAGACGACCGGTTTGCATCATCTGATGACCGGTGTCATGGACGGCCGTGGCTGTATGGTAGATCGACCGGATGATGGCATACTTGTCGGCATGGCGTGCCGTCTTAGGGAATATCTCACTGATCTGAATCCCCGGCACGTTGGTGGAGATCGGCCGGAATGGACCACGCACCTCCTCGGGGGCTTGCGGCTTAGGGTCGAACGTGTCGAGCTGACTGGGTCCACCTACAAGAAAGAGCAGGATGCAATTGATGTCCTTATCCCCCTCGGACCCTCGCGCACGATGATAGCCGGCCAGAGTCAATCCCAACGGAGCCAACGCCCCCGCATGCAAAAAATCCCTCCGTGTCCAGCCATCACAAAACCGCGCCCCACGTGCAGCATCGAGGCGGATCATAATTTCCTCTCTCCCGGCAGCTTTGGCAACCCTTTAGCTTTAAATCTTACAACACCTTCTATCTATCTTATCTCCTCAGGTGATTTCCATCTATACTTTACCCACAAGCATTACTTTCCCCTGGCATACTATTCCCATGACGTATCAACGGTACCGACGGGCAACAGAACTCCAGAACTCGGGAATGCCACAATATCCCAAGAGTCGAAAATCGGAGTCGAAAATCCCACGGTACCCCGGAGTTGTCAGTCCAGCGGTGCAACCGAGGCCGGCGGAAACAGCCCGCCTCTGGCCGAGGAGGCGAAAGTGGCTGTGGCACTGCTGGCCCATCCGGTTGCCCGGGAAGCCCCGGTAATGCGCCGGGGTACAATGGACGCTACTGTGCCCGGAAATGAGAAGCGGAAGAAGGTTCTCCCAAAACAAGGTCCGCAGCAATGGTCGGAAATGGGTAATCGGCCGGGACAGTGAGTGACGCAGCCACCCTGGTTGTGACGAGAAGGTATCGATCCCTGCGAGGCTGGAAGTGGCATGAGGGCAATCTGGATTTTGGCGGCGAAGGACATTCGGCTCCTGTTACGCGATGCCCGCAGTGCGGTGATCCTGCTCGTGACCCCTCTGATGTTGATCCTCGTACTGGGAGTCGCCCTGGGGGAAGGGTTCGGGGAAAAGCCGGATGACCGTCTGCGGATTACGGTGCTGAATCTGGATCGGGGATTGCCCCCGGGGGTAGATTTCCCCGAAAAGTCCTGGGGGGAGGTTGTGCTGGATGATCTCAGCGCCACGCCGGACATCCGTGTCGAGTTACTCCAGACACGAGCCGAGGCCGAACGGTTGATCGCTCGTTCCCGCCGGGCCGCCGTGCTGATCCTGGAAGGTGATTTTTCCGAGCGTTTGCATCGCTGCTCCTTTCTGGCCGAGGGCGATCCACCCCCTATCAACCCATTAGGCCGAGATGGAGTACGTCTGGAATCGTTGGGAGTGCAATTGTTGACGGATCGGACTCAACCGGTATCCGCCGCGATGGTCGAGCAGGTCATCCAAGTGGCCCTGATCCGGGTCATCGTGCCCTGGATGATCGGTCGGGCTTTCGAGCGCGTCGGGGATGAAGCGTTCATGAGCATGGTCGCCCGGCGACTGCAGCAGGTTCGCCCCATTCCTGCAGCGGTGTTGCAGGAACTCGACCCTGTGGTGCAAAAGTTGCTGGTGAATTTGACCCAGGATCCCGAGTTTCTCACGATAGTAGCGGCGGAGTTCGCCCGGAGCGATCCGGTCCGTGCCGTCGGGGATGCTGCCGTGGTCCAACGTCGCGCCGGCGAGTTTCGTCGGGCGATCCACCGGGCCTTCCAAAATCCGGAACTTCTTTCCCGTATCGGCCGTGACATCGCCTTTGGGGAAGTGCTGACACCGGCGGTGCGTCGGGAAGTCGGGCCACGGGTCCAGGAAGGGGTCGCCGATCTGTTCCCCAGTTACAATTTCCGAGCAAGAACCTGGGCGGAGTTGGTCAAAAGCGAACCGCGGCAACCAGGGGAAAACAACCGTTCTCCCTGGCGGGATACCGCCGGCACGGGCTTCCTGGGACGCGGTGCCTTACGCTATCAACTGTTGGTCCCTACTTACACTGTCCTCTTCATGTTCTTCCTAGTGCTCAGCGGTGGCTGGTTGTTCGTGGCTGAGCGGAAACACAATACCCTGCTCCGTCTGCGTGCCGCACCCCTGAGCGAGGGCCAGATTCTGCTCGGCAAGTTGTTGCCCTGTCTGGCCTTGTCCCTGTTCCAAGGATGGTTTCTGTTTGTTTGTGGAAAATGGCTCTTCGGCATGAACTGGGGAAACCAACCGCTCTATGTGCTGCTTGTGTTGACTGCCACCTCATTCTCGGCCGTGGGATTGACTCTGCTGATCGCCAGCCTGGCTCGCACGGAAACCCAGGTCTCCGTCTATGGCACACTGCTCGTCCTGGTGATGGGGGGGTTGAGCGGAGCTTTGATGCCCCGGGACCTCATGCCCGAACAGATGCGGACCATCAGCCTGATCACTCCTCCGGCCTGGTCTCTGGAAGCGATCATGCACGCGTTGGCAGAACCAGAGCCCGATCCCCTGCGGATCGGCCAGGCCTGTGGATTGCTGTTGGCCTTCGGGATCGTGTTCACCCTCTTGGCCCGTTGGCGGATGGATTTGCGCTCCTAGACCTGGCACCAGAGGGAATGTCGTTCCCCTTTGCTCTTTCACCTGGTCTGTCCTTGTGGAAGGATTCACCAGGTCTGTCACTTGTGGAAGGAAATGAACCGACCATCGAGATGGTCTGAGCAAACTCTTATGAAGCGGGTGACGACAGGCGTGCCGGCCTGCTGGAACGGCTTACGCCGGCCTCGGGCGCACGGGTCGGACTGTTGGCAACCCCCTTCCTTCCCTCTGCGGACGATAGGACTTACCTATCTGCTCTTGCTGATCCCGTTATGCTTGGGGAGTCCGGAAGCCCAACAGTCGCCGCGTAACTCATCAGCACCCCTAGGAAGTCCGGAGGAATATCAACGGCGTGGCGATCTGGCCTTGGCGGCTCGATATCTCTTGCACCGGTACTGTCGGGATTGTCACAGCGGTCCGAAACGACAAGGCCGTGTCACGATCACGGACCCTGATCAGTTGCTCCGCCAGGACCTGCCGGTTCCCTGGGTCAAACCTGGTGAACCTTCGGCCTCCCAGATTCTGCATTTTCTGGAAGAAGGATCGATGCCACCCGGGAACCGGCCCCGACCCGGCCCGGAAGAAGTTCGAATCCTCCGGGAGTGGATCGCCGCTGGGGCCCCGAAATTCCCCGCTGCCCTCGATGAGGGATACATCCTCACCATACTGACGCAGGATCTGAGCCAGCGTCCCCGCGATGCTCCCTACATCCGATATGTGTCCTTCGTCCATCGCATTCCGCAACGACCGGGAAGCGATGAATTACGGAAGCTGGAAAACGAGTTACGCCTTCACTTGCACCAGTGCGGTGTCCGATCGTTGGTTCCAGTCGATCCTGCGGCTACCATCTTCCGTTTCGACATCCGCGAAGTTCACTGGCAAAGCCGGGAGTTGTTCGTGCGGTTGCAGCAGGGTGTCTCGAGCGGCCTGTATCCTTTGTCCCCCTATGATTTGCTGCTGCTGGACTATCCTCGCGCAGACAACGAGGCAGCCAGCGCCGGCTGGCCTCAGGCGATTCAAAACTACCTGCGTGAGGCCCGGCTCCTACGGCCCATCCCTTATGTGCACGGGGATTGGCTCAGCCGGCAACTGGCCCCCGAATCTCCCCAGGCCGAGGTGTTGCGTAGTCTCACGGAATTGGCTCAGGCCTTGGAACGGCAAAATTGGCCGCCTGTCGGTCAGGAGCGGGACGTGCCCTGTGGCCCCGTTCCGCGTCCCTTCCACACCCTAACCTTACCTTCTGCATCCCTCCCCTCCAACCTTCTGCCGGTGACAGCCTGGTACCCTCCCGCCTCCTTACCTTCCAACGTTCCGAAAGGGTGGCAGGCGGAATGCATCACACCGCAAGGTCAACGCCTGGACACCGTGCGTACCGGAGAGCCGTTCCAACTCCGGATTCGGACGCCGAATGATGTCCACTTCACCCTGCTGATGATCTGGTGCACGGGCCACATCGAAGTGGTCGAAACCAACCGCGGAGGATTCCTCCAAGCAGGAGAACATATCCTGACCCCGCGGGATGCCGAGGCATTCCGGATCGTGGACATTCTCACCGGAGAGAAGCAAACCCGCGAATTCTTCCTGCTGCTCACCTCGTCCCAGCCGTTACCTCCCGTGACGATCGTGCGGAGCCGACATGCTGCCTCACCCCGCTGCGAACGTCTAAAACGTTATCCGATCGAACGCTTCCTCCTGGAACCCCAGGAACGCTCCTCCCCGATCGGCCGACTGCTCGTGACAATTCCTCTGCGAGATATAGATGACACACCTCGATGACCTGCCTCACACGCTGCACTTCTCTGCACCCCGCTCCCTCATTCCCTGGAGCCAGGCGTCGCCACCGAGCCTACTCCTCCTAGGCCCACGGTGGAAGTCTGGGTGTCCTTCTCCTACGCGGATGATGATCTCTATCGAACCTGCAACATCAACACCCACTCCAGGGGGCCGCTTCCGACGGAGATGTCCCGAAGGCTTCCCGAGTCCGCGGTTTTGATTGATTCACTCCCAGAAATGCCCAACCGCATGTCGACTTCTGCTCCAGGGCGCTTCAATCCGCGTGTGCAGATTCCGCCGCATACTGATGGGCCAGTTTTTCGATGCGCTCGAGGACGCGTCGGATCTTGCGGTCATAGGTCTGCAGCTTCTCGGCGATTTCTAGGGAAGAATATCCTTGCAAACGTAATTCCAGTACCTGGCGCTCGAACCCGGATAGCCGGGATAAAAACCGCTCCATTTCTTCCAGCAGTGTTATCTCGGCCTCCGGTGCCGGTTCCTGGGAGATCAACTGCTCCATCAGATCCTGGTCCTCCAGAGGCTGGACGACTTCCCGAGCCGGATTGCGTTTGGCCGCACGGTGATAGGCGATCTGACGCAAGGTCTTGTGAACGGTCAGCCGGACCAAAAGCTTGAACAGATCGTTTTCCGCAGCGAAGCTAAAATCGCTTTTGCGCACATGGACGAAGAAGGTCCGGAAGGCCGACTGGATCACATCCTCCGGGTCGATACGCCCCATCAGGCGATGACCGATGCGGCGACGGGCCAGCCGAAGCAATTTCTCACAATACCGATCGAAGAGGATCTGGGCAGCAGTATCACTGCCTGCCTTATACGCCGCCACCAGTTCCCGATCATTTTGTGGTGTGGATCCACCCATGATGAGGACTTCCTCTGGTCGCCCGGTTGATTCGAGGAGTTGGCTCAAACAACCGGCAGATGTGGACCTCACCTGTAGTATTGCTTACACCACGAGACGGCATTGCACGCATCCCCACTCCAGGGCCAAGGATGAGTCGGCTTCATCGGCGTAGCCTTGGGGTAGTACCTGGAGCAGGTCCGGTGCCACGCCCCAGGCTACCCATGGGGAGATCGATTACCTTTTCTTCTTCTGGTAAGTGCCCATCAGTTCCGCCTGGCCTAGAATGTGGCCTTGCATAGCCTGGAGTAGTTGATCCTTCGTGGGTGTGCCCAAATCGGGTAGCACAGTATCCAATGCATAGAGCTTGAAGAAGTACCGGTGCCGACCGATGGGCGGGCACGGACCGCCATATCCGGTGCGTTTCCAGTCATTGAGTCCTTCGCGAGTTCCGGCGGGCAATTGCTGGACACCCTTGGCCAATCCTGTGCAGTCGGCCGGCAAGTTGTAGAGGACCCAGTGGACCCAAGTCATCTTCGGAGCTGCGGGGTCCGGTGCGTCCGGATCATCCACGATGAGGGCGAAGCTGCGGGTCCCAGCCGGTGCCCCGGACCACTGCAATTCCGGCGACACGTCTGGTCCTTCACAAGTGTATTCCGTGGGAATTTCGCCCCCGTGGCTGAATGCGGGTGAACTCAAGGTCAAGCTCATTCCTGTTTCCTCCCATCCTCGACCGAATTCCGTCAACCCCTCAACAGTCCACGAACACAGTTCCTATTATACCCAGGCTCGAAAAAAACACGAGGAAGGATTCCGCCCAATCCCGCCCTTCAGAGATAAGCTGGCTATGACTCACGGGCCAGAGCCGGAAGCTCCTCATATCCCAGTGCATCTTCAGCAAGGAGGGGGATGTCAGATCTTAGTGCAAAAGTACGACCAGGCACCGCTAGCTAACCGCCAGACAACCCCGGGCGATACCTCGAGCAAGATGCCCAGCGGGACGCTTGCCTACCGTCCCATCAATCCCTCACTCCCTTCCCCTGGCCTAGGTGTGTTTTTTCTGGAGTACTAAAGACTTGCAGACTGTATCAGAAATTCGACATTTCATCCGGGCGGAAAAAAATCCATTTTCTTCATTGCAAACCGTGCCGCGAGGGCGTAGCATAAAAAGTGCTATCGATATTCGCCCATATTTCCGAGCCGAACCGGGAAAGGAAGTACGAACTCGCCCGGTATGCCATGGAGTGGAACCAACTTCTTCTCCCATGAAGTGTCTGGCTCTGTACTGTCGCGTACTTCAGGAAACGATGTGGCATCTCCGAGAGTCACTCGTCGAGAAGGGACTCTGCCAACACCAAATGACAAGCGGTTGGGCCACACCCGGAGTGTGAGGAACGCCCGCCCGCTTACCCGGCATGAAGCAATCGAAACCGTAGGAGTGAGGTAAACCTATGAACGCGACTGTCATCTCACGCATGGATCCGGCAAGCATTCTTCAGAACAGTCCACTCCCCCAGCTCCGTCGCCTGAAGGTTGTGGTCAATGATCAAGAAGTGATTATCAGCGGAACGGTGACGAGCTACTACATGAAGCAGTTGGCCCAGGAGGCACTCCGTCCGTCCATTGGCCGACGTCGCCTGATCAATCGGGTCGAAGTTCGGAGCCTGGAAAAGACCAAGGACTGAGGTAGAGGATGTTTTTACTTACGAATCCGAACCTACCCGCACGGGACACGCAACGGTCGGAGAGGGGATCCTGGCGGATGTTCGATTCTCCCCCCGGCGGACAACTGCCTCATTCCGCCTCGACATACGCTGGCAGACGTAAGATCCCCTCGACGGGGTGATACAGACCGGGCCGCAGGATCCGCGTCACACGTCCTGTTGTCAAACGAGTACCTGGAGCGTAGGTCACCCATTCAGCCGGATAATCACGATCCGTTTTCGGCTCGAAAGTGGAAAGGCCGAAATTCTCTCGAAGCATGCCGAGAAGATGGTCCCCAAACTGTTGGGCGGACTGGGGATCGGCCTGGCTCCACTGCGGCTGAATTTCCCAATACAGTTTGAATAAATCCACGGCCTGCTGCTCCAGGTAGCCATGCATTCCGGCCAAACGCAAGTCACGCAGTACCTCCTGCAAACGCTGGCTGATCTCTCCGGGTGCTTGTCGGACCACCGCCTCCAGCTCGTTCAACCCGACCGGCGGCGGACCGGCAGATACCTGCACGAGCGCAGGTCGAATAATCCTCCCGTGGGAATCCTCCAGCCCGTACACCCGCACACTCAGAATCGTCCTGGCTGGAACATCCTTCTTGAATATCGGACGCAACTGATAGCGTTCCGGATGATCCCAACATTCGGCCGCATCGTCCTCAGACCCAGGAAAAATCTTCCACCCCAAGGCGGACAGCCATCGGCGGAGGCAAGGAGGGAGCAAGTCGCCTGCGGGTGAGGGTGTTGCATCTCCTGCCGGAGCACTGTCGACGATCTGGATTACCTGGTCATGCGAAGGCAACTGACCGTCGGCGAGCACGCGTGAAAGTTCGCGTTTGCAGGAGTCGGCCAGGGTGTGGAGTCCTTCCTCTTGAGCCTGCCGGAACAGGGTCAGGGTGTGTTCGTAATAGTCGGTCAGCTCTCGCGGGGCTTCCCATGTGCAGATGACCTGAGAGGGGTCCGTACCGTAGCGATCCACCTGGATGATGCGACCGGAGGTACCTCCTATTCGACATTCGACTTTCCCCGGTGGGCTTTCGGCCTGCGCAGGCCAGTGCCAGACTTTCGATCCGTCCCAGCGGGGATAGCATTCGACGGCCAGGCCCTGGCACACGGCTTGCAGCCACTCGGCAGCGGCAGGATCGCGCTGAGCGAGATTGGCTAGTTGATCAAACCAGGGAGTGCCACCGTCGCTGAGCCAACCACGCCACATTTTTTTGTTGTTGTCCGTAGCTACGGCAGGCGGGCTGCCCGCTTCTTCCAGGAGGGATAGCCACGGCCCGGGGGGAAGAGGCATACCGCAGCCCCAGCGTTCGGCGGTTTCCGCCACCGCTTCCACCAGTTCTACCAGGGTCAAGGGAACCCAGTGGTCCCGTTGTCGCAAGCGACTCAGGATCTTTTCGACTTCCAGGCCGTAGTGCAGAAGTTCTTCCAGGGCTCGGCGTCGCTCCCGACTCGGGGGCTGCCAGGTCTCCAAGCAGTCTGCCAGACGGGAGAAGACTTCCTGGGCTTTCTCTTCCTCCTCGCGGCCGCCGAATAGACGACTCAAGCCGATCTTTCCTCGCCAACCCCCTGCCGAACTATTTCTCCCGCTCCAGCGTTGACACGTCTGACGCCAGGTTTCCAATTCTTCCGGATCGGGCGTGAGCAGTCGCCGCAGGAAGTGTGGAGGACGCCATTGCTGCCAGTGCAACAGCAATCGGGTCCAGCCCCACACGTCGGTCGGTGCATTATTACGTTCGGGTAGAAGGTGCAAAAAACATCGGGCTGCGGGTTCCCCCGGCCATCGGGTCCCCACATCCGCCAGCCGGACTGCAAACCGTGCTAGCTCCCGCAACAGTACTTCCAACTCGCCCCCACACGTTGCGTCGCGCATCTTCGACCTTCCTGGAAATCCACCCAAACATCCTTCAAATATCCCCACCGACCATAACTGGCCGGCTATCCTCGGCTGTCATCACACGCATTCTGCCCACCGCACCCGTTTCTTTGTCCGTTACTCGGAAAAAACCTTCCGAAGATATGTAGCTGATCTCAATCCGTCCCGACAACTGATCCTTGAACTCATAAGACAGGTACGGTTCCCAATCATCATCTCCGGGAAAACGTCGTTCCAGAACAAAAACACGCTCCAGTGGTTGCGTCGGCTCTGCGTTGGCCGCACCGGTCTGTATGGAACGCAAATCGAGCTCTCGGATCTGGGTTTCCAGTTGCTGATAGCTGGTCAAGGCGGAGAACAGAACCTTGTGTTCACCTTCGCGCATGTCGTAGTAACCCACATCGAAGGGGAGCAACTCGCACAAGCGGCTGTTGAAGCGGATCTGCAAAGTACGGGGAACACGCTCGACCATCCGTGCCAATGTGGCACCCTTGGCCACCGCGTACTTCAGGTCCTTCTCGTCACAAAAGAGTTTCTGGTCCACGAAGGGCACACACAGCTTCTCCAGCAGGGTTTCACGAAAGAGAGGGTACAAGGAACCATTCCCTGAGAGAATCACCCAATCGATCCCGATGTCCGACTCGGGGTTTCTGTCCAGATGATGCATGATCAAACGGTTACATCGCTTCACCAGCTTGGCGAACGGCTCACGCAGGAGAGCATCCACCTCGGCTTTGGCGATCATGATTTCCTCGATCTGCTTGAAGAGGTTCACTCTCATCTGAATTTGTTGAGGTGGAATGTTCTTGACGATCGAGGCGAACAAAGGAGAGGTATCCGGACGGAGCAACTCGGGGTTAAGGTCCCGCAGTCGTACGACAGCACTGCGATTCTCTCGGCTGAGCAGGCGTTTGATCTCCTCGGCCATGCGCCATAAGCTGTGGAAGCAGCGTCGGCGTTGCAAGGTCTCTTCGTCTGATTTTTCCGGATCAAACATAGTGGGGACCAATATGTCCCTGGCATCCGCCGCCCGTAACCGCCCGATAAAGTTTTCCACCATCTGTCGGGCCTGTGCAGGCTGCAGTTGGCTGGGCAGAGGAGGCGGGATGTTAGGCAACTGGCGCATACGGCCGAGCACGACCTGCAATTTGGCCTTCAGAAGGCGACATATCTCACGGGTGATGGAATCTCCGCCAAAACGACGCAGGCCACTGCGATTGATGACCTCCAGATACAAGTTATGGCGTTCCTGTCTGGGCGAGACGGCACGTGCCAGGGCGATGTCCGTAGTACCTCCCCCCACATCGACCAGCAGCAAGTGGACGCCGTTGGGATAAAGGTAGCGGAAGCGGACCAGGCCGCCATTATCGAAAACCCGGCGGTAGAGGTAATAGAAAGCGGCCGCCGTAGCTTCGTCTAAAGTGAGCGCAATAAGCGGGCAGTACCCTTGTGGGTTTTGCAACCACAGGCGCAGGCGTTCCCCCAGTTCGTGAAGCGTGCCATCCTCTGGAGCGTTCATGCCTGCATTCTGGTCGCTCTGGGGTAACCCCATGGCCCGCAGCCAACCCAACACTGCGGCTTTCTGAAGTTGCAACAACTCGCGGGGACTGTAAGTGGTCGGATAGGTCAGAACCACGTCATCCGGCCAGCCCTTGCAGACGCGACGGAATTGCTGGTAAACATAGCTGAACAGCAGCTCTGCCGGTATCCGGTGAGACATTTCAATCCGTTCCAGCTGCACCATCTCCGGAGAGCGTTCGTGCTCGGTCCAAAGGGTAAAGGTCGGCTCCTGCTGATGAATCTGCGGCTGGTCGTAGATCTCTCCCGACTCTGTGTCGAAGGCAAAGGTGGGCTGCATGCTCAACAACTGCTTGGCTCCCAGGACTACACCTGTATCGTTGCTACTCAGGTTGGTCACCGCCCGTTCGCCGGCTACATAACGGACTGCATTGGACCGCTCATCGGTCGGAAGACTCGGAAAACGCCGCTGGCCTTCGATTTTCTCTCCAAAATCCACGATCCGATCGATACGCAGGGCGGAGAACAGCGGCGGAGCTTCGCCGCTGCTGCTCCGTATTTCTTCCAGCGGCACTGTCTCCAGCGATTCTGTACGGTAGGACTGACCGTACAACCTCTGGGTCACCGCGGTGGTCGTTGTATTCCCCAAATCGATGGTCAGCACACCGTCATATTTGGGTAACGGTGTGCACGGTTTGAGGATCAACGTCAACTCCCCTTCCTGCTGGACGTATCTGCCCAAATGCTTTCCGTCGAAGAGCAACAGTCGGATGGGTAGGATGAATCCTTCGGTGCTGGAGGGACGTACCGTCTGGACTTCGGCCCGGAAGCCCTCGTCATCCGTATCGACTTCGGCGGTGAGAAAGAGACGGTTCAACGGGGGCAGGGTGGATGAAAGGAAGTTGTAGGTGCTCAGGAACTTGGCGGGTGCGACCTGATCCCGGCTGACCCCAACACTGTGACAGACCCTGTCCAACCCTGCCGGGGTGTCTTGAAAGGAGATGTTGGTACCGCCACCGCCCGAATCTCCCATGGCATACAGTCGCAGCCAGGAGAGTTTCTTAGGCCAATAAATCAGCACACCGAAGCTGGACACCTGTTCCAAGGGACGAGTGGGCCGAATCTGACCGGCTATCGGGAAGGTCTGGGCGCAGATGCCAGAGCGGATGTAAACGTTTTCCATCGGCAGAGGCACATGGATCGCCATATCGACGCACACCTCAAAATGACGGAATGTTCAAGGCTGTGCCAGCATCACGCAAGGCGGGAGCGGAATCGGGAAGGGTGCAAACGAGTTCCGACCCTTCCCTCCTTCCCCTTCCGATACCATTCAACCCTTGGCCGCAGTTTGTTCCTGGGCACTCTGGGGCTGTGTCGTGTCGTTGGACAGCATGGGACGCAGTTCTTCACACAATTGCTTCAAACGAGAGCGTATCCGGTTGCGTATCTTTTGATCCAAATGGTCAAAGACGATCTCGAGGCGTTCTTTGAGGAGTTCCAGAAAACGATTGCCCGCGGGGGAGCCGAAGCGGTCCATTGAGTTGTCCAGGGATTCGGAGCGTCCATGCAGCCACTCTTCCATCTCGGGTGTCACAAAAGCGAGGGCGGAATCAGAATACAACCATTCTTCACAACTTCTCTCATCCTGCTCCGCGATGTTACGCCACCAACTGGCACACGTCTCTTGGGTGCTCCCCCATTGGACCGAGGGTAGGTTTTCCAGGCTCGTGCCGATTTGGGCGTACGCCTGCCGAATGACCGTCCCGCTTTGCAAAAATTGTTTGAGTTGCCGGTCAATCATACGGGCGTGGGTATCGATCAGGCGGGCCAATTCCTCCTGATCGGCGTATTCCAGATTCGTCCGCTCCAGGGAATCGATGGAACTCTGCAGGTTCTGATTACGGAATCGGTTCAATTCCTCTCGGGCCGCGTTGTAATTACGCCACTGGAGCAACAAATCGCGGGAAAGGCTGGAGGCACCGGTGTAGCATAGTTGGAAATTGCGCAGGACCTCGGGGTCCATCTGCCGCCGCAGCCGTTCCAACTGGAGGTGACGGTCGATTTTTTCGTGAAAACGTTTCAGTTTCCGCTCCGCATCCTGGCGAACCTCGTCCGCCACGGAACGCCCTACTCGCTCGAAGATCAGCTGTCGCAAGTGACTGATTCCACCATCCTTTACTAACTCCTGCCACGCTATACGCATCGCCTCGGGACAGCAGGAGGGGATCGGCGATTCCGGTCTTTGACCTAAGAGGGTACAGGTGAGGGTTCGTTCCGCTTCGCCGTTATTCTGCTGGGCGAGATCCCAGATGCGTTTGGAGGTGAAACAGATTTGCGAGGCCGGAAGTTTTGAGCGTTCGAGGAAGCGATGGATCGTATTGAAGATGTTCTCGTTGTTTCCCTCCCGGAAACTGTCCGAGGTGAGGGTATCCATCTTGTTGAAGATGACCCAGGCGCGATCGTTGAGTTTATAGTCGAAGACATGCAGGACCTGGCTCAGGACCTTGAGCATCCCCTCGGTGAGGAAATTACTGGCAGCATTGACAAAAAGGAATGCGCCATCCAAAAACGGGAGATATTCCCAAGTCACGATGTCATCGATGGTGCGCTTGCTATCCAGCCCTGGCAGGTCACACAATTCCAGATCGTCGGGGATGTAGGGATTCACGACGCGAAACCGGGCTTCGCGCAGCAGCATCGCATCCTGACCTCGTTTGCCCCCGTGCGTCGTATAGTCGTAGCGGTGTTCGTAGGGCAGATCACTTTCGCGTCGGGGAGGATCGGTCAGGACTTGCTGACCCCGGCTTTTGTAGGCTTTGAGCAGTTCGCTGATGTACTTCAGATCGTCGCGGAGACGGGGACGTTCAACACCTTCGTTGCGGAAGTGATCCGGTTTATCCAAGTACGGGATGACATCTTTTTCCAAGTCCCCTACGGTTCCAAGACCTAGGGCTTCTTGACAAAGCTTTTCCAAACGCTTTTGGAACAGAGTAGGTGTCAGATACTCCAGGTCCAAGGCATCCTTGTCCGATTTGACAATCCGGCAGGGCAGGCTGGAAGTGGCATCCATAGCCCCCGGCTTACAGACTTCCGCACCTAACACATTATTGACTACCGTCGATTTGCCGGCTTGCGTCACACCGATGCAGCCGACCACATATTTCGTCCGCGTCAGGTATTGCCGGACGTTTTCCAGAGGTTGGATCACCTCTTGGATGAAATCTTCCCGTCCTAGTAAGGCGGCGTATTCACGCTGCACCTCCTGGAGCCGCTCCACGCAACGATTGTACTCGTGCACCAACTCCTCAGCACTCTGACGCGAGGGTGCATATTTGACCAGAAGGGGACAGTCCGCAAGGGATAAGGCGGCAGGTATCACGATGCTCATAGTCACACAATATCCGACGATGGTCCACGGTGAGTAACATCATTCCTTACCATTTCTCATCACTTTTTGTTTTTCTTGAGGATGGGCAAGGAACGTCGCCAGGTGATGATTTCATCCGGTAGCATGGCCACCGTTTTTCCCACACGGTCTTTGACGAAGATCAGCTCTCTTTTGCCCTGCTGGTCTTCGAAGACCCACACAACCAGCATCCACATGTTCGGCATGCGTTCGACCAGCTCGGGGATGTCCACCAGGGTGAATTGACGCGTGAACTGGTTGCCGGTGCGTCGGGTTTCCCACCACTTCGGCTGATTGATCCTCTCTTTGTCGATCCGTGCGACTTCTGTGGAGCCATATGGAACCAGTTCCTTCTGGATCAGCCGGGGGAGATCGACCGAAGTATTTTTGATTTCCGAGTGTTTGGTCCATCGCTCGATCTCCTTGTTTACATCCTCCTCTTTGAGTGGGAAATAGACCCAGACATGTCGGACGTTGCGTGTTTTCAAATCGGGTACTGCCACCGTAAGGGTATTTCCACGGATCAGGGAACCTTCTTCAGCTTCCAATCCCACGGAAGCGATGGCAAAGAGGTGCTGATCCAGGGACTGTAGCTGGATGGGGTTGGCCACGCGATTCGGATCCTGGACCACAGCGAACAAGTGATTGATGTTCCCAACGAAATCCGGCAGGATGATCAGGTAAGCCTTGCTCTGGACCGGCCAGTCCAGCGATACGGATTGCTCCCCGGACTTTGGATCGATCAGCTGCAGCGTGGATTTCTTCGGGATTTCCTTGCCATCCGGATGGAAGACATAAGAGCCAGGATAACGAAAATCCAGTGCGGCGGGTTGTTTGTCTCGGGGAGAGGCCACTGTGTATTTTTTGACTTTACCGTTGCCATAATCTACAATCATTTCTTTGAGAATATACTTGCTGGAAGGTAGTTGGATTTCATAGACGTTTTGGGTTGCGCTTAAACTGCGGATGAGTACATTACCTTCGGCACTGGCGAAGGTGGACCCTTTACCGCTGGTGTCCTGGGCGTCATCGGCTGCCTGCACCTGCCAGCGGCCGCCTTGGATGAGCTTTTGGATTTCTTCCAGGAACGCGGGGGAAACGGTGCGAATGATCGGTTCACCGCGTATCTGCAAACCTGCGGCCTGGATCCCATTCTGGATCGTTTGCAAAATCACCTCCTCGGTCTGATCCGGCGGTGTCTGCAGAAGTATGTAGAGGGTCCGCTTCTCAGGTGAGTCCTGCGAATGCACAGGGAGTGTGTAGCCGGTCAGGAGCAGGCAAATTCCTAAGAAGGTGGCACCCCCTCCAATTCTTGCACACGCAATTTGAGAATTTCCAGCCATGACTGCTCTCTCCTCACCAGTTCAGGATCATCGATGGGTCTGGACCGCAACAGTTGCATGTCTTCATAAAGCTTCTGGAACCCGTGCGCGACGGTGAAGCGTTCCGCATGATTGAAAGATGCCTCGACAAGCTGATCATACTTCTGGGCCAGCTTATCCAGTGTTTGCAGCCGATAATTCACAAGTGTAGCTTTTTCCTCCTCGTTGCGGGGTGATTGATCGTTGTATTCGCGCCAGAACTGCATCTGCCTCTCATACGATTCCTGCTGCCACGTATCTGGTGCGGGGAGAGATGACAATGCCGAGGAGCCTGAAGTAGAGGAGCTGGTACCCGAACGGAAGTAGATATAGCCGCCGGCCATGACGATCCCGATCAGGATGAGGGCCACCCACCACCCTCGACGTACCAGCGACTTCTTGGGTTTCTCTGGGGCCAGCGGAATTCTTCCGAAATGTGTACTCGGTGGACATTCCTGCAACGCGTGCAGGAAGTCTGCTGGAGTCGCTACATACCCATCAATGGCTTTGCAGAGCAGATCTATGAAAGGGGTAGCACGTATAGGACTCTGATCATCTCCGGACACGAGCCAGAGGATCAATCGGGCCAGGCATTGAACGTCTTCGGTGGGAGTTGGTGGTGAAAATGGCTGTCCGTCCCATTGCTGGGGGGCGAAGCTTCGGTGGGCAAATTGCTGCTGCAGGGGTGGGCGTGAATAGAACCGGGCGTAGGTCCAGCGATCGTCCACCCAGTCCGGGCGCCCGGGTTCGGCCTCCCAAGGCGGTTCCCCGCGGGAAGGTAGCCAATGAAAGCCTAAATCCACGAGGAAGAGGTCATAGCTGTCATCCTGAAAGTACACATTGTCCGGACAGATCAAACCCACGGACCAGCCGTGCTGGTTCAACTGGACCACATGTCGCACAAGCCGGTCCACCACTGTGTCCAGGATATACCTCACTTCGCAATCGGGATTCAGGATCGCACCTGATTGGACCGCCTGAGCGATCATCTCACGAAGATGATGCAAATTCCGGGATTTGCGTACATCCCAAACCGACTCAAAACGTTGTGAATCTGTGGGATGCTTCCGCCAGGTGCCATTCTGCCCTAATGAGGGTGGGGCTGTATAACTGACACCCGAAGTAACATAGCGTACGATTCCGGTCTGTCCAAGTTCGGTCTCCAGTTCTTCGACCTTTTCCAGAATTCCGCAAACTCCGAAGCAGAATGGGGAAGGCGGGGCAGTTGATGGTGCTGGAACCGCTGGGGTCGTCACTGCGGATGAGGAGGACGGGACATGCGACGGTGGTGATGGTACTCCCCCTGCTGAGCCTGTCCCTGCTGAGCCTGTCGGGGGCGTGGACTTGCGTGGCCCTGTCAAGGGCGGCGCGGAATCCTCATCTTCGTAATCGTAGGGTGTGCGCGTGGGCATTGCCAGCTTCTATAATCAAACGGCGGCTCAAATATTCCACATTCAAACCCGGTTGTGCTTGGCTATTACACTACCATCGTGTTTACTACTCTGACCCTTGTCAACCCCTGTTTTTGGTTTTTTGTGAACTATCCCGTTGATTCGGTTCGATAGCATGATTGGGATGCTGGGAAATTCCGGGACCGTCGTCGGGAAGGTGCGACGGGGGATTGCATGGGAGGATGTAAAGCGATGAGCTGCAAAGCGTGGCGGCGGGTTGCTCTGTGCTGGATCCTTTTTTCCTGGGGGGCGAGTGGGCGATTAGCGGCAGATCCCGGGGGATTTGCTCCGCCGGCGGGACGGGGCCTTGGAACCGGCCTGCCCGTGATCATGGGTGACCCCAACACCCTCCTGGGTGCAGGAGAGCTGCCTCCCGGCCGTGGCCCTGATCGCTACGGTTTGCACCCTCACCTCAAAAAGTTCTTCCACATTCCTCCGGGAGGACGATGCGGGCCGGGATGTGATGGCAGCGCTCATCCCTATGCCTATGGGATCCACGGGACCTTGGTCTTCCCTCATCACCCCTTTGTTCGCAGCCCACGCGACTTCTTCATGCTGGAACCCGCTAACGGACCTACTCTGCCTTACAGACTCCCTACAGGCCGCTAAACAGCACCTTTCCTCCGACTTTTACGCCATACAGCCTGGCTAGGACGCTCGAACCCGAATTTCTCGCTCCTGCGTCCCGTGACCTCCGTCCTCTTGGAAGAGGCCAGATATCTCAGGACCGTCATCACCCCTGGTGACGCTCGCACACATTCCTGATGACGGTACCTGCTATCGTTCCTGCATAACAGGGCCTGCGTCCCTATCCGAATGAAGGTGCTTGATGGCATTTATGCCTGGTACCACACCCACCCTCGCTCATTCTCCCATGCCTGAGATCGGCCGCATCATTCATCAGGTCGGAGGATTGCCCCTAAGCCGATAACAAAATCCCTGGCATGACGAACAAGGTGCTCTGCACTTCCCGCTTTAAGAAAACGGCACTTGAAATGTAGTCACCGCCTGTACGCCTACAGCCATCTCTCAACACCAAATACCCCAACAACTGGAAAAATATCCCGGCAACCGGAAACCGGATTCTGTATGGGTATGGAGTAGTTGGTTGCGGCAAGGGGACTGATCAGGACTTTCTGCCCAGTCGCGGGGGATGCCTCCCGTTTTTGGGTCACACGCGGAAAAGACGCCCGTCCTCATCGTCCTGATTTTGCAAGCGGGTATTGTCCACAGCGATGGGGACAAAATGCTCGTGGATCATCGGGATGACCTGGGCGTCGTCCGACCTGGTCCAGTGTACGAGAGGCGAGAGGGTCAAAAAACACCAGGTTCCCATCTCGATAACCCAAGCGGGAACCTCAAGCAGTACCTGCTTTCAGTTCGGATAACCCAGGGGGAGATTTGAAACCATCTCGGGACCGGTCTGGGTCGCCAGACTGGAGATTTGGAACAGTACCGCCTCCGATTCGGCATCTCCTTCGTCGAGTTATGGCTCCGCATCTCCAGCATTAGAAGTTCCCCTTTACAGCAGATGAGCTTGCAGCCCAGAATGCACGAGGTCAGTTGGAAGCCCAGCATACTCTGGGCAAGTCGGAAGCCCAACCAAACATCATGGGGTAAGTCGGTAGCCTGGAATGCACGGGATCAGTCAACCGCCTGGAACACACCGGGATAAGTTGGAACACCACAATATCCTGGATAAGTTGTACGACCAGCATGCGGCCAGTGGGGAAAGTCGGGTCAGGAGGCACTAGCATGTGGAGGTGGATGTCGCGATGGCGACGTTGGCTACTTCCCCGGCGAAGGGATCGCCTGGGAACATATCTGCATGGCTGGGCGGGGGAAGAAGATGCGTCCGTACGCTACCTGGCCGATGTAGCATGGTCAACGCCCTTAGAGGAGCTTGAAGCACCGGTCTGGTACGGGTCGGGTGGTGTACCACCTGAGGTGATCGACGTCCGACGCGGGGCCATCCGGAGCATCTGTTTCCAGCCGTCTGGTCATAGTGGCAATTTCTTGCCACCGCCGGGGGGCTGTCTGGAGTTGCGTGCGGCTGTGGCGGAGCGGTATGCCCACAGTGCCGGTATTTCGCCCCGGAATATCCTGATCACTCCGGGAGGCAGCGGGGCGTTGAGTATAGCCTTGCGAACCTGTGTGAACCCGGGGGATCGGGTGGTGCTGTTCGACCCGTGTTCTCCCCTTTTCGTGGGATTGCTGCGGAGTTGGAAGGCACGTATAGCTTGGGTTCCCACATGGGTGGAAGAAAGATGGTGTCGTTTTCCCCGCTCTGTGCTCGAGCGTGTGCTCCGCAAGGCACGGATGCTCGTCATAGCCGATCCAGTCAATCCTACCGGTGCCGTATTTCATCCCGACGATCGGGAATACATTGCCTGGCTGGCCGCGGCCTACGATGTGCTGGTGTATGTGGACCAGGCGTTTGCCGAGCTGCATCCACAGGGTTCGCAGGTACGATGGGAGGAGATTCCCGGTATTACCGGGCGGTTGCTGTTAGCCGGTTCGTTGAGCTGGTCGCACAATCTCAGCGGTTGGCGGGTGGGCTGGCTGGTCGCTCCACCTCTGCTGGTGCGTGTGGCTTCCGCGATGCAACAGCTGCATGCCACTCTGGTGCCTACACCCTGTCAGTTGCTCTCGGCAGCCTGTCTGCAGTCGATTGATCCGAGCGAGCGGCACGCCATGTTCCGCCGCTGGCAGGAGCAACGTCAGGAGGCTATGGACCTGTTCCGCCGTTGGGGTCTGGAAACCGGGGACAGTGGCCAAGGGGGCTTCCTATGGGTTTCCACGGCTAGCCTGGGACTTTCCAGCCGGCATTGTGCCGAGCTGTTGGCGCGGCAGTATCGCCTGTTCGTCCTAGCCGGCGAGGGGTGCGGACCGAGCGGCCAGAACATGATCCGCCTCTGCCTGCTCCAGCACGCCGGTCATTGGCAAGAAGCCCTGCGGCGTCTCAAGCAATTCGTGAACGATAGGTGGGGCAACAACAGTTCACGGACCCCGCCAGGCAACAAGCTATGCAGCAAAGGCCCGTTCGCGCCTTGCACCCCTTAGCGTCCACCCAAGCGGGAACCGAAGAGGGCATGCACTTCTGCCGAGGCACGCACAATGATCGACATGCTCGGATAGTGGAAGGTGATCGTACCCGGCCCACCGTTTTCCCGCCAGAAGAGGGGATCGATCGAAGTCTGGATGGTACGGACGAGCAGTTCGACGTTCTGCAGGGTTTGTTGCATGTCGAGGAAGGTTCCCCACTGCGGGGCACCTCCAAACGGCCCGATGCCCTGCACGAGATCACCCAGGTAATACACACGGGTCACGAGCAGGCTGCGGGCCTTCTCCACGGTCATCACCTGGATCGATTCATCCTTCACCAGGAAGGTCAGGCCGTAGGTTCCCAAAACTTGCCGGAGGACGGTCCGTAAGGAAAGATTGTTGGCCCGCAAGGTCACCGGACGTTGCAGATCGATGCCCAGGTCTGCCAGCGACCGCTTATCGATCAAGATATTTTCGCCCAGTTGATTGGAGAGTTCCTGAAGCACCTCCTCCAGCATGGTATTCTGCCAGTTCACACTGGTGGGCTTGTCGAGGGCCTCGATAATTTTCTTTTCTCGTGCGGTCAGGCGGACCACTTCGAGTCGGCGCTCGGTTTTCTGTTTCCAGTCGGGGGGAAACTCGACATCGCGGATGGCGGGCAGCGTGGAGCGCAACAGGTCACGCTGAACCGCCGCCAGGCGTTCCGATTGTAAGCGGGCAAAGGTCTGCGCCTCGCGGATGCCCTGGGCGAACCGTTCCTTCTCTTGCAGCAATAGGACGGAGGGGTTATCGGGATAGCGTCGGGCCAGATCGTCGATGAGGCGTTGGGCCGCCAGGAGGTCCCCCCGCTCCTGCAGTTGGGCAATCCGTTGGAGCGATTCCTGGACATCCCGGACCTCGGCCAGGTAGCGTTCATAGGCTTGCTGCCGATTTTTCTGCATATCCTGAGACGTGACCGAAGATCCCGGGGAAGAGGACGGCACCGCACGGTCCTGGGCCTGAGCAATGGCGGTCTGCAACTGGCGGATCAGTTCCTGCCGCTTCATGGGGCTGATTGCTGACGAGGTTTCGACATCGGCGAGGGCAGCGCGGAGGATTTGCACCGCTTTGGCCGGGTTGGTCCGCCCGTAACGGAGGGCCTGGACGATCGCATCCTGAACCACCGCCTGGGCTTTCTCATCGGCCACCCGGCGGCGGGCCAGGGCTTCCTGGAGCGGGTCGAACGGCTTGGCCGGCTGCGGCGGTTGACCCCAGGCCGTCAGCACCCCAAACCCGAGCATACCGCCGATCAAACACAGCCGGCGTATCGTGGACCCTGGCGTTCTCATGGCTGGCCCCTCCTTCCCGGCCTGCTCCTGCGCAACCCGAAACCGCAATCTTCGTCCCTACTTACTTTCAACGTATCCCCAGTCCTGGCCGTTTGCTAGCAGATTCCGCCACTTCCTTTTCTGCTATGCCGATTGGGCATCCCTACCATCGGCTCTCTTGCCCCAGGACGAACTGTTAGATTCGTCACCATCTCTACCACCCAACTCTCCCTACCGCCCAACTTGGGGTAAGTCGCCGGGTTGCCCGGATGGTCCCGCCAGGGCGAGGCACGCACTTGCTTCGGGATACGGTGGGGAGATGCAAGCCCGCGAGCAGGACCGAGGTCCCCCTAATGTGCCGTGTCCACAAATCGCATTTCCCGAATGACGGTCACCTTGATTTCCCCCGGATAATCCAGTTGCTGTTCAATGGCGCGGGCAATCTCTCGGCAGAGGCGGGCGGCATCGGCATCGGTGGTCTTCTGAGCGTTGGCAATCACCCGCAGTTCCCGTCCCGCCTGGATGGCAAACGCCTGTTCCACTTCGGGGAAGCCGCAGGCTACTGCTTCCAGTTCCTCCATGCGTTTGATGTATTTTTCCAGGGTTTCCCGGCGTGCTCCGGGACGACTGGCACTGATGGCATCTGCCGCCGCCACCAACACGGTATAGATATGATCGCTGGTGATGTCATCATGATGGCATTGAATGGCGTGGAGAACCTCCGGGTTGTTCTCGCCATAACGCCGGGCCAGATCGGCCCCCACTTTGGGATGCCCGCCCTCCATTTCGTGATCGGCAGCTTTGCCAATATCGTGAAGCAAGCCGCAGCGACGGGCCAAGGCGGGATTCAAACCCAGCTCCCCCGCCATCAGACCGCACAAATGCGCCACCTCCACCGAATGGGCCAGTACATTCTGACTGTACGAAGTGCGGAAATGGAGCCGGCCCAGCAGATAGATCAACTTGTCGTGCAGCAGGCTGACATCGGCATCGCGGGCCGCCTGCCGACCCAACTCCATCAGATACTTCTCCATCTCCGCCTGGGTTTCCTGGACCACTTCCTCGATACGGGTGGGGTGAATTCGTCCGTCTTCGATGAGTCGCACCAGAGCCCGACGGGCCGTTTCCCGTCGCACATTGTCAAATGCCGACACCAGTACCACCCCCGGCGTATCATCCACAATCACATCCACGCCGGTGATCTTCTCGAAGGTGCGGATATTCCGGCCTTCCCGCCCGATGATCCGGCCTTTGATGTCATCGGAAGGAATGTCCACGGTGCTGACCGTGAAAGTGGAAGTGTACTGGGCGGACCAGCGTTGAATAGCCGTGGCCAGGATTTCCCGAGCTTTCTGTTCAGAGAGTTCGCGCACCCGTTCTTCGTGTCGGCGAATCCGCTCGGCCAGTTCAACGGCCAATTCCTTCTCCAGACGTTCTAGCAGCAGTTTTTCAGCTCCTTCCCGGCTCAGCCCGCTGATCTGCTGCAACTGCTGCATTTGCTGGGATAGCAATTCCTCGAGCTGCTGATGCTTCTTCTCCCACTGATCCTTGCGTTCGCTCAGCTTCTCCTTGAGGGCCTCCAGTTGCTTTTCCTTGCGTTGGAGTTCCCGGAGTTTGTGTTCTAAGGCCGCCTCACGTTTCTCCAGGCGTCGCTCCTGTTCGCGCAACTCCACCCGGGCCGTTTCCAGCTCGCGATTGAGTTCCTCCCGCCGACGCACTGCCAGATCACGAGCCTGCAACTCGGCATCGCGGAGCAACTGTTGGGCTTGCACACGGGCTTGCTCCACCAGAACCCGTGCTTCCCGCTCCAGTTCCACCAATCCCGAAGACTTGCCATCTTCCAAGGCTGACGCCGAGGATGCAGGGGTTTCCGGCCCGGCAATGGACCTGGTCGCGCCCGCAACAGTGACCACGGAAGAGGACGGGAAGGTATGGTCCAACGGTGGGTTTTCGCTCGGGGAGGCAGTTGAGGCAGGAGCCGACATCTGACGCCGTCGCCACCACCAGAATCCGCCTCCACCCGCCGCCAGGAGCACTGCTGCACCAGCGAGCAAGGCATGGAACGGCTCCATACGACGTATACTCCAGAATGCGAGCCATCCCCGCGGGCCATGGGCCTGCTGTCCTGCCAGAGGGGAACATCCGCACCCTCGGCGAACCGAGCCGGCGTGCAACTTCTGCTCACGCCCCACGCCCGGCACCGTAGCCGCTGGGCGATCCACTCCATCATTCCCAGCAACCAGGCTAGAACATCGCTCAGCCGGCCAATGCCCCCAAAGGACCGCTCGCTTAGCAATAAACTTCCTACCATGGCTCCACGTCCACGAACAACGCGGACGGCCGATCCCACGCAGATCGGCTCGCTTTCCCAGCCACCGCCAGCGACCACCGGGCCTCAAAACCCTTCACCGGCCCCTGGCCACCCCCGGCAGCACAGGAAAGCCTGCTACTTCAATTGGTTATTATCACGTCCTCCTCCCCCCTCTGCAACCCACCCCCACCCGCATACTTAGAAACCGGCCTGCTCCCTCCCTCCACAGGCATCGCATCCCTGTTCCTCGACACCCATCCTCCTCACCCTCCACCCAACCTGTTCACCTCCTCAGCCTCGGCCCAACCTGTTCACCTCTCTTTGCCGGCATACCTCACAAAGCCCACACTTACCCCCCTCGCTTGTCTTATCCATCAGATGCACCGCTCCGCCTTCCCTTGACGCACGCTCGAGACACCGGCCCTCAATATTTTCAAACTGGTTCGAAATACTCCGAACAGCTCACAAACAAAACCATGAACTCTTATTGCTTCTAGCAACATATGGCGACACGCTTCGACCGGCCCACAAAACCAATCAAGCCTCCTGGATCGCACCCACCGCAGGCAAACACTTTCTCTGGACCGCGTACACGGAGCCTGATGTCATGCTGCTCCTTATAGACTGGCAGGGTTGTTGATGCAGATTTGCCTGAACTAGTCGTTGCAGATTTTGGACAGCGACTGGATGCAGATGTTGCAGAATCGTCAGGAGAGTCGTTCGATTTCCTCCAGCTGTCCCTCAACCCCGAAGGTCATCGCCGGTGCACAGCTAATACCACCACGGCCCCTAGTGTTTGAGGATTTTTCCACAGTACCGGGATGCAATTACACCCGATCCGCGGTTGCAGCTGTCTGCTCGGGGGTAGCACGAGGCTTTGGAACAACGCCGGCAGGATATCTGATCTACCTCCCTACTTGCTTGCAGGCACGAGGGCACCGTATGAAGTTTTCCCCAAACGATGAGATAGGGGAGCCTGTTTCTCCGTCTTTCGCCCTCATGCTGGGGACAGGCCGACGGTACACTATAGCCAGCCAGCTGGGGTGGTTCGCATCCTCTGTCGCAGTCGGTTACGCGGATCCGGGGGCAAAAGGCCGACTTTTGGGCATCTGTAACAAATTGAGGAACATCGAGTTAGAAAAATTTTGGAAAAATTGTCCACTTGCTATTGACTTCGGTCAGTTTTGGAGACATATTTACAGTACCGATACAAACTCTTTTTCCCGACCCAGGGCAATACCATGCCCCAACCATGCAAAGTCGCGTCTCAGCAGCGACCCCACAGTCCCCGGCGAAGTTCGTGGATACCGCGGAAACCCTCCTTGGTTCTCCCGGCGAACTTGTACCCACCCAGAAGTACCCATCGAAGCCAGGACTCGACGCCGCCGATGTTCCGTCTGAGAATATCCGCTCCGCTCGAGGTCCACCCGCAGAGGAAGATCAGGCCGTTCGCACAGTGCGAAGCCGACTCGGCCTCAGGCCACCGGCAGAGGGGCCAACCGGTGAAAGCGGGTAAAGGTGCAGGACAGGCCCTCAGCCCGGCAACCGCGAACAGCAAGCACCGCACGAAGTCTCCCAGGTGCATCAGTTCCGGTTGTTCCAATTCGGGAGGTCTCACGCTTGACAAGAGGGGAAAACTTCTTTAGCCTGACGCGCACGTAGTGCGGTCTTGGCTGAATTCGGACGAAAAATCCCAAGAAAGAGACGGAGAGATCGAATCACGTAGTCAGAGCGTTGCGGTGTCGATTTCTCTGAGTAGAGAAGGACGGGAAAACCATGAGTGCACCATCGACGAGCGGCAGTCCCACGCCGGCAGCCAAACGGGAAATCAAGCTGATCAGCCACTCGATGCTGTTCTACTGGTGGCCGATCTGGGCCTTGGGCTACATCCTGGCCGCCATCACCTATTTCGATAACACCCGTCTGGCCATCGTCCCAGACGGCTCCAAGGTGACTCTTCTGGCGAAAGAGTCCGATGAGAAGACGATCGTGTACCGCCTGGCGGTGTCGCGGAACACGAAGTCGCTGGAACAGGCACGACTGGCCACGGAAAATCCGGGGGAAGGTCCGCCGTTCAAGCCGCGGGTTTCGGAACGAGCCTGGATGGGCCCGGTCTTCTGTGTGGTGCTGCTGCTGGTCATTCTGATTACGAACGTGCCGATGCGGGGGCTGTGGTCGTTTCTGGTACTGATGACTCTGGCCCTGGTGGCCCTGATCATCACCCTCATCCCCGGCGGTTGGGACGCGGTGCTCAGCGCGGTGTTCCACCTGCATATTTACATCAACCTGGCCGGCTATCTTTTTGTCGCCACCGTCGTCTTCCTGATGTGGATCGTCTCGGTCTTCATCTTCGACCGGCGGACGTACATGATCGTCACACCTGGCCAGATTCGGGTGTGTGAACACATCGGTGCTTCCATCCGTTCCTTCGATACGATGGGAATCGCCTTTGAGAAGCAACGAGATGATTTGTTCCGTCACTGGCTCTTGGGATTTTTCTCCGGCGATTTGATTGTTAGGACGGCGGGAGCCGAACGGGAAACCATTCGCCTGCCGAACGTTCTGTGGATCAGCTGGCGACTGGAGGAAATCCAGGATATGCTCCGTGAGAAAGCGACGGTCAGCTCCGTCTGACTGAATAAATCCCGTCGGACGGGCTTGACCTAGTGGACAATAGTATAGGTAGAAAGTCCGACGAAGCCGGGCAGGAGGTGCGTATTTACCAGTCCTGAGTCTCCTCAGGGAAACCCCGGAACCTACCGCACTTATTCGGTAATAACATCTTTGACGAGGTTGAGGTAATAGTGCCCCTTTTTCTCTTCCAATCGGCGGGCCAAAGCTGCCTCTGCGGCTTTACGTTGATTGAAGGGGAAGGTTTCCACCCGTTTGTTGGTATTGTCGAAGATGACCCAGACAGCCCGACGACGTTCCTCGCGCGTGGGTCGTTTGACCGCGGGCTTCTTGACCGCTTTGGCTTTCTTCTTCTTTTTCGGAACGTCCTCCTCGTCTTCCTCCTCGAACTCTTCCTCGTCCTCGTCTTCGAGTTCGTCCTCCTCTAGGTCCTCCTCCTCAAGGTCATCGCTTTCGTCCTCGAGGTCATCGCCTTCTTCCAGGTCCTCCTCCTGCTCATCGAGATCGTCGTCCTCTTCGTGTTCGCGAGCTTCCAAAGCCTCATATTGTCGCCGCAGGTCCAGACGTGAGGGTCCGCGTCGTCCTTTCGCCATAAGCGATGCTCCACCGTATAGAAATCAATGGGATAGTAAGAAAGCACGTGTAGGATATCGTATGAACCGGCAATATAGTATAGAGTAACCTTCCCGCTGACAAGGCGGATGGCCGAACCCTGGTACTTCAGCTGGGGAGAGAACAAGGAAGTCAATAGGCGAGCCGGAAACAGCGTCTAATCAAGGAGTGCCGATGACGACAGGGATTAAGGGCTTGCAGTTGGATAGAGGCACTCAGCCAGGACCGGTCCGGAGCCAGGAGTGTCCCCTTCAGAATGTCAGTGACGAATTGCTGCTGGCCCGTTGGGGACAAGACAACGATGGTAGGGCATTCGCGGTGCTATTCGAGCGTCATCGGCTGGCAGCGTACCGCGTTGCCTGGCGGCTATTGGGTAACGAAGCGGACGCTTTGGATGCCGTCCAGGAGGGATTCATCAAGGTTTTGACGCAATGGCACCAGTTCCGCAGTCAGAGCCGGTTCAAGACCTGGCTGATGCGGGTGGTCAGTCGGGTGGCGTTGGACATCGGTCGCCAGAGGCAACGACACCAACGCTGCCAGTCCTGGTCGCGGGAAGCGGACGTGCAATCTTCCATACTAGCTTGTACCGGTGAGCAGCTGGACGGCCAGGAATTGAGACAGCAGATGTCCAAGGCGTTGGCAGCATTGCCTGAACTTCAACGGCAGGCGCTGGTTCTGTATGTCGATGGTGGCCTGACCTATCGGGAAATTGCGGACGTGCAAGGAGTCTCTCTCGGTACGGTGATGAGCAGATTGTTCCACGCCCGCCAGAAATTACGGATGTTGTTAGCCGGACAGGTACCCGACCCATGAATCATGATCCACCGATTCGCGACGCGTGCCGTCGTGCCTGGTTGGCAGCCTACGCAGAGGGACAGTTGGAGGGTACCACTCGCGCACAGGTGGAAGGCTGGCTCGATGAGCATCCCCAATTATGGGCCGAAATTCAAGAACAACAGGCTCTGGGTCAAACCCTCCGGCAGATGATGGATGCCACGGCCCCGTCAGATCCATCTGCGGCGACCTGGGAGGCCCTCGCCCAGCGGATTCAGGCCGCTAGCGTCCCTGCCCAACATGCGGCTGCCCCCGTCCCCTCTCACTGCCGTCAGCGGGGTTTAGTCCGAATCGCTGCGGTTACAGTGGCCAGTGCACTGTTCCTTGGCGGAGTGGTAGGGCTCCAGAACCAACTTCCCGGACCAACCCTCGATCCGCCCCAGATAGGACAAGTGGACCCTCCCTCCTCCGCCCACCCTGCTCACGACGATTCCCCCTCCCCTTCTCTCTCCGAGTTGACAGGCATCTCATGTCTGACCCTGGTCCGTGAAGTGGACGTGCTGCTGGAACGTGTTCCCCACATGGGGGAAGGATGGCTACCGATCGGACGACCTCCCCTGGAGGGGCCGATACAATGGATCCATCAGGACGAGATCGAGGTCATCAGCTTCGCGTCCCACTCCTCCGGCCAGCAGAACATCCCGTGCCTGGTTTATGCGGAAGGGGATAAACCCCTGTTATGGACGCCGATGCGTGAGTGAGGGATTTATGCTTGTTCCGCTGTGTTGCTTGTATTGGTCCTGGGTCGTCTGTGGCGAGAGTTCAGCCCAACCAATTCGTGTGACTGTAGTGGTGATTCTGGCCAGCCGTGCCCATGGTCCCGTTGATCCGGTCCTGGAAGAACTGGCTCGGGAGGTCCGCAAGCGGGACCCGCAGTTGCAGAGCTTCCGCCTGGTCGCCACCGAAGCCCAATCGATCCCTGTCGGTCAACAGAGCCGATTTACATTGGTAGAACAGCAGCAACTCCAGGTGAAAATCGATACATCTCTGGACGCACGCGGCCGAGTCCGACTTACTGTGACGGCACCGGGTGTTGATCAACTCTCCTACACCTGCGTTTGCGACAAGTATTTTCCCATAGTCACTCCCTATCGCACGCGAAACGGCGAAACACTCATCATCGCCATCATGGTCAAACCCTGCACTCTGAGTAGCCAGGACCCACCTTCGGGTGGGCGCAAGTGATTCACTGACGGAGCCATGCAAACGACCCGATGCCAGGATTGAACCCATAAGCGACCTATTGACACGCTACCACGGAGAAGCAGGAGGCCGAGGAACGACCGGGGTCGGCGAGGTTCCCTTCGAAGATGGAGCCACCGGTGCGAGGATGGCTCCCCCGAGGCTCCCCTCCACCGTGAATTGACGGGTGCTACGGTCATAAATAATACGTTGAGCTGTCTGTTCATCACCGCGGAATCGCCTCCGGATCATCGCAGGAGTGGCCCCGGATCCTTCCAGAATGACGAGCTTGCCCTCGTTTTTGATCACCTCGCCTGAGCCCGCATATTCCTCGCTCTGGAGATAAGCGTTACCATAGGCGTGCATATGTTGACGCGGTGGTTCCTCACCCCGCCGATAAGACCAGACCACCAGCTTGTTTTGACAGGTCAGCAATACCGCCTGCGGTGGTAACTCCGGACGCTTGAGTTCCAGATGAGGATTGTCCGTAGGAACATGTATCACTTGAACAGTGTCGTAAAAAGTAGCTTCCTTATAGTTGCGTCCTTTATCCTTGGCGATCATTCGTTTGGAAAATTGCACAACGGTCAGTTGCATCTCCACCGTTGGGGAAGCCGGTGGACCCGCTCCCCTGGAGGGAGGCGAAATCTCGGAAATCCCCGGTCCCCAGATGCGCACCACTCCCGGTCCATGAGCTTCCAGAAAGCGATACGGTGCAGACTGCTCCGTGTCGCGGGCTTGAGCCAACAGGGTCAGCTCCTGCGCCTCCAGTTGCTGCTGACGTAGTAGCCGTCCGGTCGTAGCATCACGTTCCACCTGATGAAAAAAGACCAACGTCTCCCGGAAATGTTCCGCTGCATCGGCGGGGGAGGGATAACAATGCACAGACTCGATCCGTGGGTGGTCATCGGCTGGGGCTCGTTGGGATGGAGGAGTCACCGGCGTAGCAGCAGGTCCGGAAACCATCGGTGTTGGCACGACCTTTTTATTGGAAGTTGCATCAGGTAGTGCAGGAGAACTTGGAGCTTTATCAGCACGCTCAGCACCAGATTGCAGCGTGGCAAAATACACTGGCCGGTCGAAAATCACTCGCATGGTGTGACAGGTAAGGCCGGAGTCTCCCTGAGCCACACTCACTCTCCCGAAAAACTCCGCGGTCCGTAATGCACCTTTGAAAGTCATGCCATCGCGGAAGTGGATGACAATCGGTTCAGCCTTATCCAATGCATTTCCCGCCAGATCCGTGGTAGCCGGAACCGCCATCGAGCCTCGACCTTCGATTACCGCCAGATTGTGCACCTGGTCGATTTTGATCCAGGGACCAATCAATGAAGTCCCTTCATGATGCAATTCGCCAGGGCGATTGTCCCACCCATGAACCGTCAAGATGTTCCCTTCAGGAGTCTGGTCGATCAGGAGCAAGCTGCCCCTGATATCCGTTCCCCGAATTTTGGAGGGGTCGGCGGGATCCTGATGAACAGACACCATCCCTTCACAACGTGCCCGTTCCAGGGTGTAACGATAGATCGTCTTCAAAGGGGGTACAACGTCCGATGGAGGACTTCCAGAAACTCTCTGAGGGGGGTAAGACCCCGGCCTTCCCACGGCTGCGGTTTGGCCATTCGGTCGCACAGGTGGAAGGATTTCCACACGGCGGATCAGCCACGTGTCTATGGTTCGGGCACGAAGCCTCAGGGGGGGCTTTTTCGCCGAAGGAGCTGATGTGGGCGGCGTAGAGGCAGTCGTTTCGGCCTCGTTCCCTGCCCCCGTGATTCCAGGACCATCTGCTGTCTCTCCCGCTTTGGGTGCTGACCGGTTCAGTCGGGAGGAGCCGGCCAAATTAGACCTCCCCGCTGTCGAAGGGCTTCGAGTAGTAGGGGCGTTATCCATCCGGTTCACATCCCGGATCAGCACATTGAGATGATCGGCTTGCTCGATAATCAGCTCGGGCGAGTGAGCCGACACATCCCCTTGTGCCTGGATCCGAGCGGGCAAAACCTGACGGGACAATCTTTCAGGACTTGCTCTGCGATCTTCATTCGCTGCTGTGCGTGCCGTGACGTGGGGTGTGGGGGCAACCCACAATCGGAGAACCTGGGCTTGCAACCGGTACTCGGCAGCAGGGTCCTCGTACCGCGCTGAACCTGTCAAGGTAATAAGATCCGAAGGCACATCCGGGGTGGGTTCTGCCTGGTAGGTAAGAGATTCCTGCCACGTCGCGGAAACTGTACCATCGCGTTCGGTATCCTGCATTTCCAGGCGTCCTGCCCCACGGACTGTCAAGCGATGCCGACGACTCGCCCCGCTGGGACGTGTTGTAGCGGTGAGAGAATCCGAGACAGAACCCGAAGATCCTTCCGAATCGGGTTCCCAGACCAATTCGGCGGGCTTTTGCGGTGTTCCCGCCGTCAGCACGTGACGCTGCTGAACGGCAATAAGGGGAGCACCAATCAGAATAGTTTTCTTCTGGTTGGCATCGTGAATCAAATCGATACCCGTGGCATGCAATTGATCCGCCTCAGAAGAGACAGTTAGAATACGTCCCGGGGTATAGGTCCAAGCATGCAAGCGTCGCAGACGTTGGGCTATCGAAGGGGAAGATGTCGTGGCGTTCTTCTGAGCAGGCACTGGGTTGGACACCACAGTACCAGGCGTTTCATTGTTTGTTTTACCGCTATCTAGTTCCAGTTCTAACACCTGCGTGAACAAGCTCTGGATTCCCGTAGCTGGTGTAATGCGTGTCACCTGGACATCGTTGGGCAAATGGGGAGCTACGTGAGGAAGAACCTCGAAACGTGCGGTGTTTTTTTCGGCATCGTAAAGGAACGGGCCACGCGTTTCCACCTGAAGCAATTCCCGATGATTGAGGAGCAGGTGTTGATGGCCAGCTATCAGTCCTCCGAGGGTAACCATCGCGGCTTGCGTTTTCCTGGCGGGCAGTGCAGGTGTGCGTACTGCACCGAGCAGGGAAGCACCCCCCGCTTCCAACCAGAGATGAAGCCGGACTTGCTCGAGCAATTCAACCCGACGCAAGCCACTCAATGGACTGGAACGAGAAGTCGGAGAATTCAAGGATTTCTGGCTGTGGGAAGGTAGAGAAGTTCGAGGTTGAAGATAGACCCGCAGTCCTATCGCTGTAATGGTCGGTGGCGGTAAACGTTCGCCGGCTAGTACCGCTGCCACCACCGTGGGCTGACGCATTTCCGCTGCCGGGATTGCGGCATACACCCCACTCTGCCCCTCCCGATGCGGAAGATTGGCACGATCCACGATTTCCACCGGAGCATCCGTCCAGATGTCCGGTCCGAGGATGGAGGTGTTGGGTGACGCCTTATGATCCCGATAAAACACGGGCCCAGGAGTTCGCAGGATCAGCCAACGATTCGGGTCCATCGATCGTTGATTGTGGGTTATGTGGACCATACCCACACGAGGATCACTGCGACTTACAGCGGCATCAGGATCGCTGATCAGCTCCAGGCGGATCAACCGTGCCTCGTTCATATCGGTGGGAGTCCGGATAAGTCGGTCGAATTCGAGGACAGCTTTATCGGCATGGAAGGTGGCAATTTCCACCGTTTCTCCGGGTTGAAGCTGATGAGGAGGCTTGGGCTTGCCAAAGACTGCTGCACTGAAGGGGGTGACGGTCACACGCTGGGAATCAGGCTGAGCTGGCGGCCGTCCGCAGGCGACCACGAGAGTTGTATCACCCCGTCGGAAGGCCAGACGTGTGGGATAGCCAAGTGATTCCACTTCGGGGCTGTGTTCGCCAAACGCCTGTTTGAGCAATTCCAAAGTCGGCGTAACGGGTTGCTCCGGATAGCGGAGCTCCCCCTGCGCGGGAATCAAGTAACGCGTGGGCAACACGGGCAAGCCGTCCAACCAGCCCAGAAAATGGGCATAAGAGCCATAGGCCAGTCCGAAGACGACCACACTGGAGACCAGCAATAAGACCCGACGTGCTGTCACGCACCCTCCCGGCCACACTCTCAGGTCATTACAGAAACATGTCCATCAGTGCCTACTCGGCATTCGTCAGCCGGATGGTTCAATCTTTTTTCTTCCATCCGTCGCATTTCGGCATTCATCAGGCGGATGGTTCAATCTTTTCCTTCCATCCGTCACTTTCTTGCCAAGCTTGCTCTAAGGTGGTCTGCCACTTCCCTTGCCGAGATAACAACCATTGAACAACGTCTCGGACTACCCCCTGTCCCCCTCGGCAAGGTGTTATAAAATCCACGCACGCGAGCACTTCGGGACAGGCATCGGCCGGTGCAGCTGCCACACCTACCTGCCGCAATAGCGGAACGTCAAGCCAATCGTCCCCGACCGCACAGATTTCGGACCGCTCCAACCGCAAGTCAGCACAGATTTCGGACAAGGCCTGAGCTTTATCAGCTACACCTTGTCGCATGACATCGACAGACAATTCCTCCGCACGCCGCGTCAACGCTAAACTACTTCGACCTGTGAGGATGACGGTCCATCCTCCTGCCACTTTCCATAACTTGAGCGCGGACCCGTCCCGCACATGGAACACTTTGATGTCTTCCCCATCAGCGGTGTAATACAATCGTCCATCTGTCAGTACCCCATCGACATCGAGGACCAGGCAGCGGATCCGCTGGATGCGTTCACCCAGATCAACCGCACGGTAGGCTGGGAACGGTAATAGGGTGTCCATGCGAGCCTGCGTGTTGCATATAAGCCATCGGAACGATCATCGCATTTACGCCCGAGTATGATGCCACATCTCCCGGTATGATGCCACATCCCGAGTATGATCTCACATAATGGGAAATTACGACCGAGTATGATGCCACACCCGTAACTTCGAGCTTCAGCACCAGTCTAAGCACTCTTGCGTTGACTGATGATTCGGAATGTTAGGGGTTCGGTACCAACGGCTTCCTGTTCTATTCCGATCAGATCGGTTATGTCGAGCATACCTAAGGGTCGTCCCAATTCATCCACAACCGGCAGTTCGCTGATTTTGTGGGACCGCAACAGATCGACCGCTTCCGCCAGCCGTGTGTGGGGACCCACGACAATGGGCTGACGGGTCATGACTTCGGCAATGGGTCGATCCAGAGCGTGATCCTGACGGGACTCAAACAGGCGAGCCAGATCGCTATCGGTAAATAAACCGGCCAGACGTCCTTGATCATCCAACAGCATGATGGCACCGGTACGGCGGCCGTGATGGCTCGCTTGCGTGAATACTTCGCGGACAGTAGCGGAAGCCGATGCTACGCGCAACTCCGAGCCACGACGCATGTAGTCAGTCACTCGCGCCAGACGACGCCCCAGGCTCCCCGCCGGATGATTGCGAGCAAAATCTTCCTCCGTGAAGCGGCGCTGCTCCATCAGGACAAAGGCCAGGGCGTCCCCCAGGGCGAGCATGACCGTGGTGCTGCTGCTCGGTGCCAATCGCAAAGGACAAGCCTCTTCCAACGGCCCATAGAGGACTGCCGCATCGACGGCTTGTGCCAATCGGCTTGTTGGCTGACTGGTGATGGCATACATTCCCGCGGTCCGCTGACGCAAGGAAGGGATCAAACGCACCAATTCTTCCGACTCACCGCTGTGGGACAGGAACAATGCGACATCATCTGGGGCTACCATGCCGAGGTCACCATGCACAGCACGGATCGGATCGAGAAGATAGCTGCGCGTCCCCGTGGAGTTGAAAGTCCCCACGATTTTCTGGCCAACATCAGCCGATTTGCCCACCCCTACTACCGCAACACGTCCTCGGCACTGCCACAAACCCGCGACCACTCGTACAAAACCTTCATCCAACCGTTTTGCCACCAATCCCAGAGCTTGACTTTCCTGAGCAAGCACCTTACGTCCGAGCTCCAGCCAGCACTGCTCCCAATTCCTTCCGACTGCCGATGGGATTTCCATAGAACCGCGACCCCCGGCTTCCTTCGTATGAGACTGGTAAAAATTTCGTATTCTATCCAGGCACCTTACTGTCTGACATCACATATCCAGTAACGCATATCCTTGCAAGAGGAATAGCCAGCCATCAGGACTCATGAGTGCCGAGATTGGAACTTTTGGAGGTAGCGCCTCGTCACCGATCCGCGGTTGCCGAAACCATCATACCACAGTGGGTAAGACTGAGTTTGTGATCCCTTTCCCAAGTATGACCCGGAGTTTTAACCTTGACTGGGCGAAGATCTTGTTGTTTGCAGAGAATAAGTCCCCTGGAGCGAAAGATCGCCGAAGCTCTACGAAGAAAGCAGTTGAATCCTAACGAGTGACGGACTACCCACGGGGAGGACCACGCTTTGTCGACTAGCTGTAGCTAAAATGAAATCAAAGAAAGATCACGAATCAGCCCATTCGAGGAGCGTATGAGCGAGCGTTACCTGTTCAGTATCAACCACCTCACCAAGCACTACGGCAAGAAAGAGGTGCTCAAGGACATAACCCTGTACTTCTATTACGGGGCGAAGATCGGGGTTATTGGTCCCAACGGTGCCGGGAAGTCTACTCTGCTTCGGATCATGGCAGGGGTGGATCAGGATTTCATGGGGGAAGCCTACCCGAACAAAGGAGCAACAATAGGTTACGTGCCTCAGGAACCCCGTCTGACTCCGGGTACCACCGTGCAAGAGCAATTGGAAGAGGCCGTGGCTCCCCTGCGGGCCTTGCTGCGTCGCCAGGAAGAGATCGGGGAAGCCATGGCACAGCCCGATGCCGACTTCGAACGGTTATCCGAAGAGATGGAACGGGTACAGGCCCAAATCGACGCCTGCGATGCGTACAACCTGGATCGTCGGTTGGAAGTGGCCATGGAAGCCATGCGGCTGCCCCCTCCCACGGCCCTGGTGGATCATCTTTCGGGGGGAGAGCGCCGGCGGGTGGCCTTGTGCAAAGCCCTGCTTCACCCGTACGATCTGCTCCTGTTAGACGAACCAACCAACCACCTGGATGCCGAAAGCGTAGAGTGGCTCGAGCAGCATCTTAAGGAATACCGTGGTGCCGTCGTCGCTGTAACCCACGACCGGTATTTCCTCGATAATGTCGCCCAATGGATTTTAGAGCTGGATAACGGTCGCGGTTATCCTTATCAGGGGAACTACTCCGGCTGGCTGGAGCAGAAAAAGAAACGCCTGGAGCTGTTGGAGAAACAAGAGACGGCCCGACAGAAGGCGCTCCAACGGGAATTGGAATGGGCCCGCATGGCCCCTCGCGCCCGCGTGGCAAAAAACAAAGCCCGGTTGGCAGCTATCGAAAAACTCCAGGAACAACAACTCGATCTGGAAGAACGGGAACTGACGATCCAGATCCCGCCGGGACCGCCCCTCGGAGACTTGGTCGTCCGCGCCGAAAATCTGCGAAAAGTGTATGGAGACACAGTCCTGTTCGATAACCTCAACTTCAACCTACCCAAGGGCGGAATTGTCGGTGTTATCGGTCCCAATGGAGCTGGCAAGACCACTCTCTTTCGCATCATCACCGGGCAGGAGCAACCAGATGGTGGCCGGCTGATCATCGGACCCAGCGTCCGGATCGCCTACGTCGATCAACATCGCGATCATCTCAACGATAACAACACGATATTCGAGGAGATCACCGGAGGTGCGGAGTATCTGCAACTCGGAAAGCAACGGATCGCCAGCCGAGCCTATTGCGCCAAGTTCAACTTCCGCGGTCCGGATCAGCAAAAGAAAGTGGGAGATTGTTCCGGCGGAGAGCGGAACCGCATCCACCTGGCGAAACTGTTGCGCAGCGGGGGAAACCTGCTCCTCCTGGATGAACCTACGAATGATCTCGATGTGGATACATTGCGGGCCTTGGAGGAAGCCCTGCTGAATTTCGCCGGTTGTGCCGTGGTGATTTCCCACGATCGCTGGTTTCTCGATCGAATCGCCACCCACATTCTGGCATTCGAGGGGGATAGTCAAGTGGTCTGGTGCGAGGGGAACTACGCGGTATATGAGGAGCAAAAACGAGCACGCTTGGGCGCAGAAGCCACCCTTCCCCGACGGATCCGTTACCGCAAGCTGGTGCTTTGAAACGAGGCGCCTACAGGGCGAGTAAACCTTTGCACCGAGTGGTGATCGCATGGAAAGTTGCTCCAGAACCAGAGCGCTTTGTTTCCCGAAGCGAAGGAAATACGGAACAATGGTTCAAGTATGAACGCCCGACAAGAAATGAGATAAGGAGCAAACGCGACCGGCGACGGACTTATCAGGATTTTCACACTGTGAGGCACCATGCTGGAGTTGATCGAGGTAACCAAGGTATATATCCAAGGCCGACGAAGCGTTCCGGCGGTTCAGGGAGTGTCCCTGGTGATCCGGCCGGGGGAGTTCGTTTCGATCATGGGACCATCCGGTTCTGGAAAGTCAACGTTGATGCACCTGATGGGAGCATTGGATACTCCTACCAGCGGACGGGCCTTGTTCCAGGGTCAAGACCTGCAGAGTTTGAGCGACCGGCAGCGTTCGTTGCTTCGGAGGGAACGGATCGGTTTCGTATTCCAGGCATTCAATCTCCTGCCGACGCTGACCGCTGCGGAGAACGTGGCTTTGCCGCTGCTTCTGGCTGGTCGAAGCCGCCGTCTGGCCTTGCAACGGGCTTATGAATGCCTGGAGCAGGTAAATCTAGCCCATCGGCATGACCATTTCCCCGATGAATTGTCCGGTGGTGAGATGCAACGGGTGGCGGTAGCCCGAGCCATTGTAGCAGACCCCGACGCTGTGCTCTGCGACGAACCCACTGGTAATCTGGACTCTCAGAACAGCCGTGAGATCCTTTCGCTGTTGGCCCGTTTACCGGAACCCGGTCGCAGAGCTGTCGTAATGGTGACGCATGATCCCACCGCAGCGGCTTATGGTACACGCCTGGTTCGTATCCGGGATGGACGCATCGAATCGGATACTCCGGTGACGAAGGTTGCCACGTCCTGCGAAGCCCTATAAACGGGGAGTCCGTTCCCGATGGCTACTATGGTGTATCGTCTGTTGAGCCGCCGTTATCTCCAGTTGCATTGGGAGCGGGGGCTGCTCATTGTCGCCAGTATCGCCCTTGGCGTGGCGACTTTGATCTCGGCTCGCATTCTCAACCACTGTATCGAAGTGGCTGCTCAGGACACAACGACACCGATCGATGCCGCGGCATTGTACGTCAGCAATGGTGAAGCTGGTGTGCTCCGCCAACTGGTCAACGAGATTCGTGCGGCCCGTATTCCCGGGCTGAAAGCTGTCGAGCCGCTGGTCTATGATCGCGTCACCCTGCCGGACCTGGAGAATCGCTCGGCGGTGCTGCTGGGCGCCGAGGTGTCCACTCAGATCCTGGACAGCAGCAACCCTCTCAAAGTGCAAGTCACTCCATTGGCCCAGCTTCCTCGTTGGCAATTGCTACCGATCCTGGCTGCGATCCAACAGGGAGATTGGGCCAAAGCGGCAGAGTTATGGGATCGCTTGCCGGGGCGTCTCGCTGTCGTGTCGCGTTCGATTTATGACGCGATGGTACAAGCCGGCAAGCAAGATAAGCCCCTCCGCCTCCGGCATGCCCTGCGGGATGTGGATTGTCTCGTGGTCGGCGTAGTGGACTTTGCCCCGGATTCACCACTCAGCAGTCTGGGGAAAAACCTGGTCGGAATGAGTGTCGGTCAGGCAGCACGCGTTGTCCGCCCTTTACCTCCGATCGGAGCGGTGGGAGGGGGGTTCCTGGAATATGCTGTCGAACAAAATTGGGGGGAAAAGGTCAATCGGATCGATCTGTATCTCGAACCGCACGCGGACATCGAGGCGGTAGAACGACAGGTCAGCGCCGTGGTGAGAGGCCGGGCAGCAGTGCGCACGCCCGATGCTCAAAGGCGTAGCACCCAGGAAGTCGTCGGCGGCTTGCAACTGGCCTTCTACATCTGTGCCCTGGGGTCGATGATTGTCGGCCTGTTTCTGGTGTACAATGCCATGGTCGTTACGATCGCGGAACGACAAGCCGACATCGGTATTCTCCGCGCCTTGGGAGCTACGCGTGGGCAGATTGTCATCCTATTCACCTTCCTCGCTCTGGTTCTTGGCTTCCTCGGTGCCCTGGCCGGCATTCCGCTGGGAATGCTCCTGGCAGAGACAGCCTTATGGCAGTTCCGTGAAGAACTGGCTTCCATGTTCCTCAACCCCGATGTGCAACCACAGCGGTGGGATAGCCATCACGCATACTGGGGTGTGGGAGCCGGGGTGACCGTGGCAGTCGTGGCTGCCTTGATACCCGCCTTGCAGGCCGCCAATGACGATCCGGCCCAGGCTGCCCGAAGAGGTTTGCAACGTCGGGGACGACTCTGGAAGTTGCTGCATTATCTGATGTGCCTGCTGCTGGTGGGCGGTGGTCTTGCCGCCATTGCTCTACGTCATCATCTGCCGAGTACACGTACCGGTTCGATTGGCGGTATGGCCATGCTGCTGATAGGTTTGCTGTTGTCTGCACCGCTGATGGTCCGATACTTAGTCCCCATCCTTCGGCCTTTGGTACAGGTCTGCTGTCCTTTTGTGATACGTTTGGCCTTTGACAATCTGGCCCGTGCCCCCGCACGCACCGGCGTTGTCCTTGGCGCTCTGGCCGCAGGGGTAGCCCTCATGTTCCAGACCGCAGGTGTGGGTCGCAGCAATGAGGAACCGGTAATCGCCTGGATCGATCAGGTGGTGCAAGCCGACTATTTCGTTTTCAGTGGCAACATGATGTCCGCCAATACCTCGAATTCGCCGATGAGGGCGGAGGTGGTCGAGGAATTGCGACAATTGCCGGGTGTGGATCATGTGATGGCCATCCGTTACTCAAGACCCGAGTATAACGACACAATTGTGTACTTGTTGGCGGTGGATGCTGTCGATTATGTCCGAGCCACTCGGGAACGTGTGCCGGTCGGTCTGCCGGACTTGGAAAAGTTCTTGGACCTGCCGGACACGGATGATGTGCTGGTCAGCGAGAATTTCGCCCGACGTCACAAAGTTCAGGTCGGCGACATAATCACCTTGCCAGGACCCAGGGGTCCGCTCCATTTCCGCATGATCGGAACGGTGCGTGATTACTCCTGGAGTCGGGGAACGATCTTCATGGATCGGCGACGCTATGCGGAGTTGTTCGAGGATCATCTGGTCGATATGTGCCATGTGTTCCTCCAAGCCGACACCTGGGGACAACAAGCCGGCGTTGTGAACTTGCAGAACTACGTTCAGCACCGCGGGTTATTCATGACCGATCGTCACTCTCTGCGAAGCTTCCTTACCGACCTGATTCAGCGTCTTTATTTGTTCGCCTATGCCCAACAGGTGGTGGTCGGCATCGTCGCCGCCCTAGGTGTGGTGACCGCATTACTGATTTCTGTGCTGCAACGGCGTCGAGAGCTGGGCTTGCTCCTGGCGGTGGGTGCCACACCGCTGCAGGTACTTCTGAGCGTGCTGGCCGAAGCACTACTGCTCGGTGTACTAGGAACTCTCATCGGCTTTCTGGTCGGTTTGCCGCTCGAATGGTATATCCTTCAGGTCATCATGGTCGAAGAATCAGGTTTTGTGTTTGAGGTCGTTGTGCCGTGGAAGCAGGCGGGCGGAATAGCCATAGCTGCGGTGGGAAGCGCTGCTCTGGCGGGATTGTGGCCGGCCTGGCGGGCGGTACGGACACGGATCCCGGAAGTGCTTCAATATGAGTAATATTCTGACTACCGGCCGCTGATTCAGGATCCCTGGTTCCATCACTCGGTGAATTGTCGCTGCTCTACCTCGCTCCCCCTCGGGAGAATCACTCCGTCGGGACATTTCCCTTTCTGAGCGACGAGAAAATAGAATACTTCCATCCAATATAAAATGAGGGCTTGACGCAGGGGATGATCCCCGCGGCGGCTGGTCGGGTGTGGTATTGACCGTGAAGCTACGGTTCCAGTAGCTTGAGGCATCCGTTGCCGCCGTGTAGCAGGAGAACGACAGGAATGACTATGACGCAAACTGCTGCCCTGGAGCCGACCTTTTGGGAGCGTCTCGGGGAGAAGTTCAACACCTTTGTGGAAGGGTGCGTTCAGTTTCTGGCACGCCTCATGGGAGGATCCGCCAATGATCGTAAGATCAAATCCCTAGGCTATTACCGACCGAAGAACAGCGAGACGCACATCGTCATTCCCGGCAGTCCTCTGGCACGGATCAATGAGCTGGAAGGCCGGATGCAGGCTCTCAGTGATGCCGAACTCAAAGAGCTGACTGTGCAGTTCAAGAAGCGTCTGGCCGCCGGGGAAACCCTGGATGATCTTCTGCCCGAAGCCTTTGCTGCATGCCGAGAGGCAGCCCGACGTACCAAAAACATGCGGCACTACGACGTCCAGCTGATTGGCGGGATGATCCTGCATGGTTACGGGGAAAAACAGGGGGCGATCGCCGAAATGGTCACCGGTGAAGGGAAGACCTTGGTGGCAACCCTCCCCGCATACCTGAACGCCTTGGAAGGCAAAGGGGTGCACATTGTCACAGTCAACGATTACCTGGCACGCCGGGACTGCGAATGGATGCTCCCGATTTACAATGCCCTCGGTGTGACCGCCGCTTACATCCAATCGGATATGGACCCGGATAGCCGCCGCCGGGCTTACCAGGCGGACATCACCTACGGCACCGCTAGTGAGTTCGGTTTCGACTATCTCCGGGATAACATGAAGCTGGCCCGGCACGACGACGAGGAGTTTCACCCTTATTACCGCCAGGTGCAGCGGGTGCCGCTCAATTATGCCATCATCGATGAAGTGGATAACATCCTCATCGACGAGGCGCGTACACCGTTGATTATCAGTGGTCCTGCGTTTTCCGATGCCCGCCGCTTCGCCGATGCCGATCGTATCGCCCGAGCCTTGACGGAACTGGAGCGCAAAGCCCGCAAGGAGCTTGCCGCAACAGGCGTCGTGGTCATCACCGGTACGGAAGGAGATGGCCTGCCCATCCTTTCCCCGCCGGATCCCAAACGGGTCGATCCGCAAAATCCCCCACCACGCGGCGTATATTTTGAGATCAAGGAGAAGGAGCGGACCTGTCATCTCACGGATGCGGGAGTCCGCAAGGCGGAAGAGTTAGCCGGAGTCGAAAGTTTTTACACCGCCGGCAACATGGAATGGCCGCACTTGATTGACAATGCCCTCAAAGCGCATCACCTTTATCACCTGGACCGCCACTACATCATCGACCGCGATCCCCGCGAGAATCATGAGTTGAGCATCGTCATCATCGACGAACACACGGGGCGGGCCATGTACGGCCGACAATGGTCCGATGGCCTCCATCAGGCAATCGAAGCCAAGCACCAGAAGGATGGTGTCCGTATCAAACAAGAGACGCAGACTCTCGCCACGATCACCCTGCAGAACTTCTTCAAACTCTATCGCAAACGGGCCGGTATGACCGGAACCGCCAAAACCGAGGAGAACGAGTTTTGGAAGATCTACGGGATGGAAGTTTTCGTCGTACCCACCAACAAACCCTTACGACGGATCAACTATCCCGATGTGGTCTTCCGCACGGAGAAAGAAAAGTGGGACGCCGTGGTGGAAGAAATCGTGGAGATGCACCGCACCGGTCGCCCCATCCTGATCGGTACGCGGGATGTGGATAAAAGTGAAAAGCTCTCCCGCATGCTCAAGATGCGCGGGATTCCTCACGAATTGCTCAATGCCAAGCCGGAAAATGTGGCTCGGGAAGCCGAAATTATCGCCCAGGCTGGCCGTCTGGGAGCAGTGACGATTGCGACCAACATGGCCGGTCGCGGCACCGACATCATCCTAGGCGGCAATCCGGAAACCCTGGCTTGGGCCCGCCTGAAGATGCTCAAAGGTCCCGACGGGCGTCCCCTCTACCCCACACGGCTGGATGTACCCAACGACGTTTGGATCCAAACGGTCGCAGAAATCGAAGCCAAGGAGAAGATGAAGGAGGAAGGACGGAAGGTAGCGGAACTGGGTGGCTTGCACATCATCGGCACGGAACGCCACGACTCACGCCGTATCGACAATCAGCTCCGCGGGCGTGCCGGTCGACAAGGCGATCCCGGCTCCAGCCGCTTCTACCTCTCCCTGCAGGACGACCTGATGCGTCTTTTCGCCGGCGAATGGGTCGCCAACGTCCTGACCCGCCTGGGAATGAAAGAAGGCGAAGCCATCGAGTCCCGGATGGTCACCCGACGTATCGAAAAGGCTCAGAAAAAAGTTGAGGAATGGCACTTCGATCAACGCAAAAACCTCCTCGAATACGACGAGGTCATGGATTACCAACGCAAAAGTGTTTACGGCAAACGCCAGGAGATTCTCGACGGCAAAAATCCCCGCTGGGAAATTCTGGCTATGCTCCGATGGCAAATCGATAAAGCTCTCCAACGTTTCCTGGACCCGGACTACGGACCCGCCAGCTTTGCCAGCTTCGCCACTAATCGTCTGGGTATCGAATTCCAGGCCTCCGAGTTCCGCTCCGGCTACGAAGATGCCGTCAAATACGCCCAGGATAAGGCTGCCAACACCGTACCAACGATCATCCAGGAACTGCTTGAAGAAAATCTCAACCCCGACGAGGATCCCAAGGACTGGCGTTGGAGCGAACTCTGCCGGGCTTTACAAGCGCGTTTCGGCCTGGCCTACACCGAGCGAGAATTGAAAAAGATTCCCCGGGAACGTCTCGATGAATTCCTCATTGCCAAGGCGGAGGAAAAACTCCTGGCCGTTGATCTGCAGGATGGCCAGCGTTACCTGAGCCGCTCCTACGGGGCCGAGTCTCTGGCGGAATGGATGCGGCAGAAATTCGACATCCGTGTCGATCCCACAGTGCTACTCGAGATGGAAGTCGACCAGCTCCGCCAGTTCCTTTATCGTAAAATTCGTGAGGCATACCGCCGAAAAGATATCGAGTTCCCCGTGCTCACGGCCTTACGTCACTATTTGCCAGAGAAGACCAGTGGCGGCCATCTTCCCGATCGGGAAAAACTCTACCACTGGGCGGTCCAGAGACTGGGCACGGCTCTGGTGACTCTGCGTAACCCCCAGGCATTCGCCGACCCCAATGGCTTCTTCCACGCTGCCTACCAGATTCTGGGCGAATTCGGCTTGACCGAAGAGTTCGTGCGCACCGAATCCCGCAGCCGGATCCGGGAAAAATTGCTGGAAATAGCAGCTCAATCGATCCCTGCAGTTGATATCGAAGAGATAGAAGCCCGTCTGCACGAGGTATTTTCCGGTGCTCGTCAGGCGGAAGAGGAGGACGCCCGAGAACTGGTGGACTGGTGCAAGCAGGTGTTGCACCTGGAACTGGAAGTAGAAACTTTCGTCGGACGAAGTCAGGAGGAAGCCCTGCATCGAATTCTCAATGCCTACGACAAAAAGTACCGTCCGGAGATGCGTTCGGTCGAACGTGGCTTGATCCTGGAACAACTGGATAATGCCTGGAAGTCCCACTTGCTGGTAATGGATAGCCTCCGCAGCGGCGTCGGCCTTCGAGGATATGCTCAGGAAGATCCTAAGATCGTTTACAAACGCGAGGGAATGAAAGAGTTCGAGGCCATGTGGGAGGGTGTGCGCGAACGGATCACCGAGTCCGTCTTCCGTATGGAGGAGATGGGAGATGACGCTGCCCTTTCCGCCCTTTGGGCCGGCGCACGAGCGACCCATGAAGTAGCCCTCTCCGCTTTACAGGCCCGCCAAGCCCAAGAACAGCAAGCTGCCGTGCAAACCAACACCGGTAGCGAAAAACGCATCGAACCCATTCGTAATGTCGGTCGAAAAGTCGGACGGAACGATCCCTGTCCCTGTGGAAGCGGTAAGAAATACAAGAACTGTCACATGCGACTGGAGACGGGAAAACGCTAAGCAGGTCTATTCCCTGCGGAAGGCGAAACGCCTTGTCGAAGGTCGTACCATCCGCTGATTGTTTGCCCTTCAGGGAAGAGAAGCCCATGTTCCTCAATCTGTGTTATGCTTTGGCTGTGTGGTGGCTCTCCCCCTGGATTCTGTGGCGTGCCATCCGTACGGGGCGTTACCGCCGGTGGTTCTCCGCCCGTCTTCTCGGACCTAGGGGTCGTTTTCCTCCACAGGATCAGGATTCGTCCACAATACGTGTATGGTTTCACGGTGTCAGCGTGGGGGAAGTTCACCTTTTGATGCCCCTGGTGCAAGCATTTCGCCAGCGTTTTCCTTCCAGCCAGATCGTGATTTCGGCTTCCACAGAGAGCGGGCTGGACGAAGCCTCCAGGAAATTCTCGGATCTGCTAGTGATCCCTTGGCCTTGGGATTTCACCTGGGCGGTCGAGCGAGTGTTCGACCGCATTCAACCTCAGCTGGTGGTCTTGGCGGAGAGTGAACTGTGGCCCAATTTTCTGCAAGCTGCACGCCGGCGCCAAGTTCCAGTCTGTGTAGTCAATGGTCGGATCAGTCCTCGGACAGCTCGGCGTTGGAAGCAGTGGCCGAAGCTGATCTACCGGTTGCTTTTACAACCCGTGACGCATTTTGCTGTGCAAACCGAGGTGGATGCTCAGTGCTTGCGTCAACTGGGAGTGCCGCCGGACAAAGTCAGCGTTACAGGTTCCGTCAAATATGACGGTGCGTTGCAAGTTTCGCCGGAGAAAACACGGGAGCTGGCCCAATGGTTGGGCGTGCCTTGGCCCAAGCCGCATTTGTTGGAGGCGGAGGATGTGCGATCCCCTGCGGGTCCGCCGATCCTCTGGTTGGCCGGCAGCACTCATCCGCCGGAAGAGGACATTGTGCTACGGGTTTTTGCCCATTTGCGTCGACGTTATCCCCGCTTGCATTTGCTCCTGGTGCCCCGGCATCCTGACCGGTTCGAGGCGGTAGCTCAATTGGTCGCATCCACAGGATGGACCTGGGTACGCCGCTCGCGACACCCGCAACCGCTTTCTTCACTCCCGGCGATCGTCTTGTGGGATACCGTCGGCGAATTGCAAGCGGCTTGGGGGCTGGCAGACGTGGGTTTCGTCGGGGGAAGCCTGGATGGGCACCGGGGGGGACAAAGCATGATCGAGCCGGCCGCCCAGGGAGTTCCGTGCATCTTCGGTCCTCACACCTGGAATTTTCGCGAGCCGGCCCGACAACTGGTCGAACGGGGAGCGGCCATCCTCATCCACCAGGCAGCAGACCTGGCTCCCCATCTGGAGCAATTGCTGCAAAACCCTCCTTACCGCCGTCGGATGGGACAAATTGCCCGAGATTTTGTCCGTAGCCAGCAAGGGGCAGTCCAACGGACTCTTCAGGTGCTGGAAAGTGCGTTGGCAACTCGAAGACCCACCCCTACGGATCGAGGGGGTACCCGACAAATCAACCCTCGACCGATCTCCCCTGGACTTCCGTGTGCCAGAACCCTCAACAGCTCGTGACACAAAGCGTTTTTCCTGAGGGAGCGTCGCAGCGGCTCTCTAAGGAACACCGGGGAGTCAACAGGGGAAAAGAGGATTTCTCCACCAATTGCTAGAATACAAGCATGCCGGAATGGCTGGCGTGGTGTCAGGGTCGCTGTGTGCCGCTGTCTGAGGCAGCGTTGCCTTGGATGGATGCTGGCTTCGTTTACGGTGCCGTTGTGGTGGATAATGCCCGGACGTTTCGGCGTCGCCTGTTTCTTTGGCCGCGGCATCTGGAGCGTTTGCGTCGCCATTGCCAACTTTGTCATATTCCTCTGCCGCATAGCGACACAGAACTGACGGTCATCGCAGATCACCTTGTGACGCACAATGGTCAGTTCCTACCAGCGGAGGAGGAGATACAAGTCGTGACCTTCGTGACTCCTGGCCCGCTCGGTTGGCTCACCGGAGAAGAGCACAACGGGCCACCGACGGTGGGAATGATGACCTATCCTTTGCCACGCCAGCGGTACCGCCGGTTCTTCTCGGAAGGAGTGACTCTGGAAATCGTCGGTCACCAGCATGCCCATCCCAATGACATCCTGCCACCGGCGATCAAGCACCGCAGCCGCCTGATGTGGTACCTGGCCGAACAGCGTAAACATCACCCGTGTTCCGTGCCGGTCCTGGTAAACCAGCAGGGGATCGGAGACACCGCGGTGGGTACGATTGTTGCCGTAAGCCATGGCACGATTTTGCTTCCGCCTGCGGAATGGGTTCTGGAAAGCATCAGCGTGCAATTCCTGCGCGAACTGTGTCAGAGCCAGAACATCCCCGTAGAAGAGTCTCCCTGGGATGTGCGGCACCTCTGGGAGCCTCAGTCCGACGCAACCGAGACTCCTCTCGGCAAGTCGATTTCAGAGCTGCTGCTGGTGGGCACCGCCTTCTGCATCGCGGGGGTACGGCGACTTGTTTCCCCAAGCGGTGAACGCATCTTCCCTTGGCCCGGAGCCATGTACTCGCTTCTCCTGGCAGCCTGGGAAAGTTATGTCGGCACGCCTATTGCTCGGAGTTTTCTGAAAGATTGACCGTTGACCCTGGATGCCTCGAGCCATCCTGTCCCATCAGCGACGGAACAAATCCGCCGGTTTGACCCCCGGTTGCCATTCCTTAGGACTCTTGAAGCGGAACGGAGAAGGTGTAAAGGTACCCACCACGGTCACATCTGTTTTCTGGGGAATTTTCTCTTCCAAGCCGACGGCCCAAAAGCAACCATTGACAATCAGTCGGCGTGTAGCCTCGTTGGCAAAGTCTTGGGACGCCCCGAGGGTGGTCGTGAAGACCCGTCCGGCTGTGCCTTTCTCTCCCCGATAGGTTTTGACCCATGCGATCGGCATCATCGGATCGTTTTTTTTCCCAGGAACGGGTGGGGAGTCCGGTTGCAAGGTGGCGGTTACTTCTCCGAGCACAATCGGGGTGCTATCGCCAGGTAGAGGAAGGCGGACGGTGTACACGTCGGTGGGGCCGAAGATTTCGCCATCCGCGATCCCCCGCAGTATGGGATGTTTCTCTTGCCCAGGGGCGATCCGTCCTCGAGTTCCCTCTTTCCCGTGGGCACCGTGGTGGGCTACCCATGTTTCCCCCAAGACCTGGCGACCGAATCCCCCGGCATAATCCTCACCGTTGTAATTCCAGGAGTATTTGTGATATTTGCGTCCCTTGGGAATGTTGAAGGCGTGGGTGGCGGTCCTCAGTCCAACGACGGGCTTGCCGCGGGAGAGATAATCAACGATGTGTTGCATTTGCTCATCCGGTAGATTGAGAAAGCGGGTGAAAATCACCATCAGGTCTGCGTTCTCCAGGGCCTGCAATCCTGGGATGTTGCCGATATTCGGGTTGATCGTGCCGGTTTGCGGGTCCACCGTGTAGAGCACGGTACAGGTGAAGCCGTGATGGTGGGAAAGTATCTTGGCTAGTTGGGTGATCGTTTCCTCCGAGCGATATTCTTGATCCCCACTGATGAGAACGATGTGTTTGCCCTGGCCTGGCCCGCTGGTACCTTTGAGCACAACAATGTCGTCGGCTCCCCAAACATTGATGGCCCAAAACGTGAGAACTCCTACCAGAATCAACTCCCTCCGAATCGGAACTCCCCATCTCCTCAAAAGTCCGCGAGATTCCCGCGGGTTCACTGTAGAGCCAATCATCGAACTTTGGGACCGGCGGTGCCGGCGGAGAGGCGGTACCCCGGGTGATTCACCAGGCTGACGAATGACCGATGCTGTACTCATGGTTCTCGTTTCCCTTGGAGATACGGGTATGCCCAGTTTTATGGACCAATCCTGTGGAGACTAACAAGCTCTTGTGTCCCAATATATAACCCCTGGGTATCCCTATCTACGACTCCTCCTCTTGATGAGTAAGAGTCCCCCGGATTTGCAAGAAATCATCTTCCCTCGTAGTGTTGTACGCCCAAAACCGGAAAGGGACAAAATCGCGAAGATTGCCTGATTTTACCCCGGAAGTGTGGAAGGCGAATGAAATGTTTTCCGGCTATGGTTTCCGCTTGCCGATGGGACAGTTACTCTTTAGCATCGTAGGCATTACCGCGTGGCTGTGTGGTTACCTCTGCGCTTGGGAGGGGAGCATGACAACGATGAGTGCTCGCACGCGTGCTGTAGATGGTGTTTTGCGTTTCAAACTGTCCGTCATGATGTTCTTACAGTTTTTTATTTGGGGAGCCTGGTTCGAGTTGGGCTTCGACTACATACCCAAGCTGGGTTTTCAAGATACTTGGCAACTGCCGCTCATTTTCGGAGCCTTCAATATCGGTGCCCTCGTAGCCCTATTCTTCAGCACCCAATTTGCGGATCGACGCTTTGCCGCCGAAAAATTCCTGGCTTTTAGTCACTTGGTAGGTGGAGCGGCTATTCTGGGTTTGTTTTTCATCCGTCCGAATCCGAACGATCCTCAGGAGGTGAATCTTCTCTTTTGGCCTTTTTTCGGGTTGATGTTGATCCATTCGATATTCTATGTTCCCACGATTTCCATTACCAATTCGATAGCGTTTGCCAATCTGCACGACCCGCAGCGGGAGTTTGGCCCCATTCGGGTCTGGGGGACTATCGGGTGGATCGCCGCCAGTTGGCCCTTCATCTTTTTGCTGGTGGACTGGAATCGCGTACCGCCGCTGGCCGAGGTGGGTTTCTTCCAGTGGCTAGGAACAGCATTAGGCAGTTCTTTGGTCGGTGAAGCCTCCATGGCCATGAAACGGTGGATATTTCTGGTGGCAGCTGTAGCTTCCTTTCTGCTGGCAGCTTTTAGTTTGTGGTTACCGCACACCCCTCCTAAACCTGCAGCGACGGCGGCAGATGCCCTGGCTTGGCTCAAAGCCATGCGTCATCTGAAAAAGCCATTCGTAGCCGTACTGTTCCTGGTTACTTTCATCGATGCCGCCGTTCATCAAAGCTTCTTCTATTGGACCTTCACCTTTTTGGGTCCCAAAGTCGATGGCGGCTGGGTGGATATTCCCGCCAACTGGGTCGGACCGGTAATGAAGATCGGTCAGATTGCCGAAATCCTCACCATGTTCATCCTCGGCTACGCCCTCAAAAGCCTGGGCTGGCGACTGACCATGATCCTGGGAGTGTTAGGACATGCCGCCCGCTTTGCCGTCTTCACGTACTATCCGGAACCTTGGGCTGCCATCAGCGTCAATGTCCTCCACGGTATTTGCTATGCCTTCTTTTTTGCCACGGTTTACATCTTTGTGGACGAGTACTTCCCGAAAGATGTTCGGGCTAGTGCTCAAGGACTCTTCAACGTGCTCATCCTGGGAATTGGACCGTTTGCTGCCAATGTTATTTGTGGAAATCTCCGGCAGATTTACGTGATGACCAACCCGCTCGTGCCGGACAAAACGATGGTCAATTACCCAGCTGTGTTCCAATATTCGATGGGTGCTGCGCTCGTGGCGGCTCTGCTGCTTGCTCTGCTGTTCCATCCGCCCCGGAAGTCCACCCCAGATTCCGTCGGCTGTGGTCTTCCTGAAGAAACAGCATCCCCGGCCATCGGAGCCTAGAAGCTGTGGACATGCCCTGGCATCATCCGGGACCGACGTACCCTGCACGCACATCCGGAAACTGCCGCCAGTTCATCAATCAGGTTCGCCATGCCCAGGAGCCTGGTCCTCAAAAAGGGTCCGGACAACCCGATTCCATGGCAGCCCGACTTCGGGCCGTTCTGCTTCAGGATGTCACCTGTTGTTCCGACGCGGCGGAGCTGGTTTTTGGAGGGGTTGCGTTGGGGGAAGCCGGTTGTTTATTGGAAGCAGGAGTACCCGTGGCGGGTTTTGCCGGGACCGTGGCAGAAGGGGCGGGCGGTTGCTTAGCGGCTGATCCCTTGCCTGAGGCTGGTTTAGGGGCCAAAGTGGCTGTAATGCGCTTGCCTTCCAAGCGGGGTGGTACTTCGATGCGAGCATCATTCTGCAGGGCTTCCAGCACCTGCTTCATGACCCGTTCTCCCTCTTCGATGTGTTGCATTTCCCGACCACGGAAGAGCACATTGATCTGGACTTTATCATTGTGCTCCAGGATCTTACGGGCCTGATTGATCTTGGTTTCGATGTCGTGTTCTCCGGTCTTGGGACGAACACGGATTTCTTTGAGCTTCGGCTGATGGGTTTTGTGCTGAGTCTTTTTGGACTGGGCGTACTTGTACTTGCCGTAGTCCATGATCTTGCAGACAGGTGGACGAGCGTGGGCGTCCACTTCCACAAGATCCAGACCAGCTTCGTAGGCCATTTCTAAGGCTTTACGGGTCTCCACAATACCGAGCTGTTCGCCTTGCACGCCGATGAGGCGAATGGGGGAGATCCGGATTTGCTCATTGATCCGGGGGCCAGCCGGTGTACGGGGCGGGGTATTACGATCAGGGGGAGGGATTGCCAAGTCTCCTTTACATCTGTTTCGGGTAATGATACCGGCCCGATCTTCCGGTACTCATGGCGTGTCGGCACACCCAGTCCGACTTCATCCACCACAAGCCTTTTACACATGGTTCCTTTATACCACAAATAACTTTCCGCGGCACTTCCGTCAATATTTTCTGGAGGTGTGTTCAGAAGAACGGGAGGTAAAATTCACCAGCCAGGCGAAGGCGCCTGCGGCACAGGTCAACAAACGGAAATGTCACGTCACAGTGGAACCGGAACGATGCTCCTCAGCTCCGTAGTCGATGCCTAGGCCAGAATTGGTTGGATAACGGAACCGTACACATCGGTTAGGCGGAAGTCCCGGCCGTTGTAACGGTAAGTGAGCTTTTTATGGTCCAGGCCCAGCAAATGCAGGATGGTAGCGTGCAGGTCGTGGACACTAACGCGATTTTCCACGGCTTTGAAGCCGATTTCATCCGTAGCTCCAAAGCTGACTCCACCGCGAATTCCGCCTCCCGCCAGCCAGAAGGTCATGGCATGGGGATTATGGTCCCGTCCACCGCTGCCTTTTTGCACAATGGGCAAGCGTCCGAACTCGCCTCCCCAGATGACCAAAGTTTGTTGGAGCAAACCCCGACGTTCCAGATCGGTCAATAGAGCGGCAATCGGCTGGTCGGTTTCCAAAGCGAAACCGCTGTGGTTTTTGGCGATATTGTTGTGACCGTCCCAACTCAGATCATTTTCCATGCCACCACTATAAATTTGCACAAAGCGGACACCCCGTTCCACCAGTCGGCGAGCAATGAGACACTGACGGGCAAAGTGACCGGCCTTAGGATGATCCAGACCGTAGAGACGGTGAGTTTCCTCCGTTTCCCGGCTCAGGTCCAATGCTTCCGGAGCCGCCATTTGCATGCGATAGGCCAGCTCAAACGTTTCCATGCGAGCGGAAAACTCCGGCTCATCCACCTGCTGAGCATGAAGGCGATTCAGGCGTGCCAACAGGTCCAACTGCTGTCGCTGCCGCTGGGGTGTCAACTCTGCGGGAGGTTGCAGATTGTCAATAGGTTGCCCCTGGGGTTTGAAGGCGGTGCCTTGATAGATCGACGGCAGAAACCCTGCCCCCCAGTTCAACGAATGCCCCTTAGGGACGCCCCGTCCTAGCGTGTCGTACATCACGCAAAATGCCGGCAGATCCTGGGATTCGCTCCCCAGCCCATAGGTAACCCAGGAACCCACACAGGGAAACCCCATCCGACTCATGCCGGAATTCATCTTGAACAAAGCGGGAGCGTGATTGTTGGAATCCGTCCAAAGGGAATGAATGAAGGCCATTTTATCGACATGTTGGGCCATATGCGGAAACAATTCGGATACCCATTTGCCGCATTGCCCATACTGTTTCCAACGGAAGGGAGACTTCATCAATGGTCCCACTTGCTGATTGAAGAAGCCGGTATTCGGATCGAAGCCTGGAAGTTCCTGTCCGTCGCGCTTCGCCAGTTCCGGTTTGTAGTCCCAGGTATCGACATGGGACGGGCCTCCGTTCATGAAGAGCCAGATGACGGCCTTGGCTTTGGCTGGAAAATGAGGCTTTTTCGGCGCTAACGGGTTGAGACTACGTGCCGATTCTGCCGAAAGCAGGTCCGCGAGAGCTAACAGGCCCAGGCCCCCGCCCGCTTGACGTAAAAACTCCCGCCGACTGCTATAGGCTCCCAAGGGCGACACGAAAAATCGCGGCACATTCAACATAGACGGTTCTCCCAAACATACTATCGGAATTTCAAAATAGAAAACTATTCTTGCTCTGATCTCACAATATCACTTCATATTATCATTTCACAAATATTACGATGTTCATTCCCAATACAAGAATTCGTTGAGGCAGAAGAGCATCTGGCAAAAATCGGTGAATGCTTTGCGTTGCTGGCGAGTGGTGTCACTGCTGAGAAACTCGAGGGCTGCTTGGAGTTCCTCGGACGATGGTTCCCGGCAGAGAACAATCCGATACGCTTGCTGCACGGCTTGGGTATCGGTAAGCGAGGAGTTTTGCAGAATGCGTTGTGCCAAGGCCTGACTTGCGGCACGGACCTGGGGATTATTGAGCAGATGAAGAGCCTGGGGAGCGATGGTAGTGCTGGGACGTTCCCCCACGTGCACCGTCGCATCAGGGGCATCGAAGACAATAAGGGCGGGGATAAGCTTACTGCGTTTGACCGTGAAATAGATGCTACGTCGCCGGCTGTCCGGTTGTAGAGTCCCGGGACCGTACATCGTCCGGTCCAGCAAGCCGCTCACAGCGAGGATGCTGTCACGAATAACTTCCGCGGACAGGCGACGCACCGGTTGGCACCACAGCAGACGGTTTTCCGGGTCCTTCTGGAGTTTTTCGGGACTCCGCTGACACGAACGGGCGTAGGCCTCGGAAGTGACAATGAGCTTATGAATCGGTTTGAGCTTCCAATTGTGGCGGATCAATTCTCGGGCGAGGAAGTCCAACAATTCGGGATGGGTTGGGGGTTCACCACGCAGGCCAAAGTCGCTGACAGTGCGGACCAATCCTTTGCCGAAGTATTGTTGCCAGAGGCGATTGACGATGACCCGAGCCAATAAAGCGCCTGCCCCCTGTTCTGCATCGGTCAGCCAACGGGCTAGGGCTGCTCGCTGACCGGTGGTTCGGCTTCCCGGCGGAGGTGGGACAAACCATCGCTCCTGGGCTTCAGCATGGGGCATGAGCACCTGCAGGAAGGAAAGTCGGGCCACCGCCACTTTCTGATTCGGGTCACCTCGGCGGAGGAAATGAGTCACGGGCAGGTAATCCTCCCCTTGGCTGTGCAAACGCAAAGGAGGCACCCCTTCACTACAGATCAAGGCTTTGACCGTTTGGCGTTTGGGAGCTTTCGCTGCGTGCTCTTCTTCCGCCCGAATCAGTCGCTGATACTGCTCATCGCGTGTGGCAAACCAGCGGAGCAAAGCATCCCGCTGACTGGCAGTGCGTTGCGAAGCCGGCACTGAAAGGGCAGACGCCGCTGCTTCGCTGATCCAGGAACCCTGCAGATCGGCGGATGCCTGAGAGGTCAAAGCCAATCGGGGGCGGCTCATCCCGTGACCGGTGTTGTTCTGAAATGACAGCGTGATTCGCAGAGTGAGTCCTTGTGAACTCCCCGGCAACGGTGGTTCCAGATCCAACGCCAGCGCGTGGTCTTCCCCGAAGCGAGGATCGATGGCCCAGGCACTTTTCGGATCCGCATCGATCGTAGCAGCGGCTGGAAAACCGTTTTGTTCAAAACTTGCTCGGGGACGCACCAGCGAGACCTTCTGTTCCTTCGCCCCCGCTGTTCGGGGCACGACATGGACCGTCACGTCCGACAAAGCGAAATTGCCGTTGGATGCCCGACCGGGGCCACCGCGGACTGACTGGCTATCCCGTAAAGCCTCGATGCGGATGCCTCGAATTTCAGGCAGATGAGTCTCAACCTCGATCGTTAAGGTTTCTTGGTCGGGGTTCTTACCGGTCACACGGATACTGCCGTCGCTCTGCTCTTGCAAGGTTGCACCACCGGCGGATTTCATACTACGCAGATGCGGGACATACCAGGAGAATTGGCTTAGCGCCGAACGTGTTCGATCGGCTTCCCACCGAGCAAGTTGTTCGGGAAGTCGCTCCCGTTCGTAGAGGAGCCGCTTTTCCCGATAGGGCCGGTGCCTGGCTTCGAATTCCGCCAATGCCTTCCGGTAGCCTTCCGCATCCAGATCAATGTCCAGATCACTGCGGACCGTGGTGGTAAAAGCAGAAAGCATGCGGTAATAATCCCGGCTGGGGATGGGATCATACTTGTGATCGTGGCAGCGGGCACAGCCTATGCTCAATCCCAGAAACGTCGTACCGATGTTGTTAACAATGTCATCCAGTTCATCGTAGCGGTGTTTCTCCACTTCGTTCTTGGTGATCTGCGTGCTATGGACACCCGCGGCCAGATAGCCGGTGGCGAACCAGGCGAGTGGTTCGTTCGGGGCCAACTCATCGCCAGCGATCTGCCAGCGGACGAACTGGTCGTAGGGCATATCCTGGTTCAAGGCTTTTATGACGAAGTCTCGGTAGTGGTAAGCGTGGGGACGGTCGTAGTCGTGTTCAAATCCATGGCTTTCGGCAAAGCGGACCAGGTCGAGCCAATGCCGTGCCCATTTTTCGCCGAAGTGGGGGGAAGACAACAATTCCTCGACAACTTTTTCAACGGCCTGCGGAGAGGTATCCTGGACAAAGGCTTGCCACTGCTCGGGTGTCGGAGGCAAACCGATGATGTCCAGATACAGTCGGCGGAGCAAGGTCCGTCTGTCCGTGGGGGGATTCGGTGTGATACTCGCCGCTTGCAAACGGGCACCGATGAACGCATCGATAGGATTGCGTGCCGAGGTGGGAACAGGAATGTCACGCGGTAACGGCTGGAAGGCCCAATGTTTCTTAGCTTCCGGGGGTACGAGAGTGTGAATCCAGGCGTCGCTTTCCTCCGTGAACGGCCGGTCATACGGGGCACCGCGATCAATCCACTCGGCTAGATTTGCAATATCGCTGTCAGAAAGTTTCGGCCGTTCATAGGGCATGAACGGCTCTTTCTCATGCGCGACCAATTGCCAGAGCAGGCTTTTGCGGTGATCACCGGGGACAACCGCAGGGCCATGGTGCCCACCACGTAACAGACCGGCCCGGTTGCTCAAGTCCAATTCTCCTTCGAGGCGGTTGCCGCTGTGACATTTGATGCACTTGCTCTGGAGGATGCCACGGATACGGCTACGGTACAATTCCAGCCCACGGCTCATCTGCACAGCATGGTCTGCCGCCACTCCAACCAGCGCCGGCCGCGGAGAACTCGACGGGGAAGAGCCTGCAGTAGTAGTGGGCGAAACGATCGGTGAAGAAGTCGGCAACACTGTCGCAGAGGGATCGCCCGCCACCGCCGTAGCCAGCACCAGAACGAGCAACAGGAGGATCATTAGATGGCAACTGCTTCCACCGGGCAATCCAGCATGATACCCGTGCTGTTCCAGAGAATGGGGCGGGTTCTTCTTTGGTAACAACATCCGAATATGACAAATTGTTGCCATGGTGTGTAAACCGTCAACCAATCGCTTCATGAAGAAACCCTCAGCGAATAGATGCGGAGTGGCAGCGGGAGAATTATCGCAGACTCTCCCGCGAGGGCAGGAAGGTTTGATCATCGCTACTAGCATGTTACCACTATCTTACGTCTGGACAACAGATAATGCCGTCGATTCAGCATCACCGGTGGGGAGTTCTGCACTAAGAAAGGGAGCAGAGAACGAGGGAAAGTGTTGGGAGCACGGCTGGTTTTGCACAAGGACCAGAACTCATCCGGTAATCATCAACGAGGACCAAGGCGAGGACACCTCACGATCCCCCGGAGATAGCCGCCGCATGATTCCCTCGGAGATAATCCGGTGGCTCGACTCATACACGATGCACTGGAATTGGGTGTGACGTTTGTCCATCCCCAGCGTGCGAGCGGCTTAATTACCCGACGCATCCGATGTGCGTCGTGCGTCATACCATCTCACAAGCCATTCAGGAATGATGGTGGTTTGATATTGATGGGTTTTTGACCCAAGGTGACAAGGATCATGCTTCCGAACTGATCACGGCTCCCATCGGGGTGAACGAAAAGGAATTATGCGAGAGAAAAAGGATTGCCTCTGAGGAGGAAAGTCCCAGTACCCGCTGTCTCGCCTAGGAGCTTGCCTCCATCAATTGAGATCCGGGAAGTGGATACACTTGCCAGCCCAGGAAGTGGGCACCCTCACCAGCGCCGCAATAGCCAGGATTCCGACTCCTCCTGGTTTCG
>Ga0272447_1000073_pt1 | contig 69628 bp, 65 predicted proteins | sample YNPCB0133_FD_194589 | JGI IMG/M metagenome (GOLD analysis project Ga0272447, IMG submission 194589) | Hot spring microbial mat communities from Yellowstone National Park, WY, United States - YNP-CB-013-3 | ecosystem: Environmental > Aquatic > Thermal springs > Hot (42-90C) > Sediment | place...
CATGTGTGGACCGATCTGCCGCGCTGGAGCACGCTCTCGTCCAAGAAGCGTTGCAAAGATGAGGCGTCCACCTCGGTCCATCGGTGGAGGCCATGAGCCTCCAGGAAGCGGACAAGCCGGAGGAGGACGTGTCGATAGGACCGGAGGGTGGAAGGGGCGGCGTCCTCCGCGGCGATCCGGGCGTCCAGGAAGCGGAGGACCCAAATCTCAAGGGCTTCCGATGGGGCATCGGTTCGGGCGTTCATCCCAGGAGCACACCTCCAATCTGTAACCGCTGGGCTTGCCAATGGGCAGAGTGCCGGAATAGGGTCGTGGGAAGGGCTTAGGCGGGACGTCGGTGTGTCCCCCATCCTGGGCCTCGTGGGCGATCGGGAGTCTCCCACCCGAGGTCCTGGGCCCGCCCGCCCTCCTTTCGGGGCCCGATAAGCGGCATCAGCTGGAGCAGGGCTTCCTCGTCATACTGACGATTGCTGCACACGTCGCAAATATAGGCGGGCATGTTCGGGATGATGACGAAGAAGTTCTCGTGGTAGCCGGCGTAGATGATCCGGCGCGGCCGCATGTAGCCGATCCGACAGTTCGGGCATGGCCACATTCAAACCTCCTTGCGCGGGCCGCCGGAGATCCCTCCAGGCACCACGCCCCTGGATCTTTTCAGCCGGCGTGGAGGGAGGCCATGAGCGCCAATTGGAAATTGGCCTTTCGGGGCGCTTACGCGCCGGGCGTCGGCCTTCGCTGACGGGAAAAAGTGCTTTTTCGGTCGGCTCAGGCCGACCGTTGGCCGAAGGCCTTTGGAGGTCGAATTCATTCGACGCGTAGGCCGACCACTGGCCAAAGGCCTCCCAGGGCCGAATTCGTTCGGTATGGACGCGCGGTTCAACTGGCACCCGGCGGCAGAGCCTCCAGGATCGCGACGGTGGCGCTAGTCCCTAATCGGGTGGCGCCGGCCTCGATCATGGCGATGGCCTGTTCCGCAGTGCGGATGCCGCCGGAGGCCTTCACCCCGACCGTGGGGCCCACCGCACGACGCAGGAGTGCGACGTCCTCCGCCGTCGCTCCGCCCGGTCCGAAGCCGGTGGAGGTCTTCACGAAATCCGCCCCGGCCTCGACGGCCAGGCGGGCGGCCTGGACTTTCTCCTCTGGGCTGAGCAGCGCAGTCTCCAGGATCACCTTGCAAACGGCTCCTACGGCGTGAGCCACTACGATGATCGCCTGCAGATCCGCACGCACCGCCTCAACTGCCCCGGCCCGGAACGGGCCGATGGGCAGCACGATGTCGAGTTCCTGAGCGCCCTGGGCCAGGGCTAAACTGGCCTCGGTCACCCGCACCGCTGTGAGGCCCGCCCCTAAGGGGAACCCTACCACCGTGGCCACCTTCACCGAGGTTCCGGCCAGCCGTTCGGCTGCGCGGGCGACGTAGATCGGGTTCACGCACACCGCCGCGCAGCCGTAACGCACAGCCTCCTCGCATACCCGGTCGATGTCCGCTGGAGTGGTCTCTGGGCGGAGCAACGTGTGATCGATCCGCGCTGCCAGCGCCTCCCGAGTCCACATCATCAGGGATCCTTACCGCCTCGCGAATCGCCTGTGCGTCGATGGGTCGCTTCCTGAAGACTATAAAGGGACTTTTGCCCCGAACGCCCCCTCGATGGCCCTGATGGTTGCTTCCGACGGAGGGTCTGCAAATCTGAACCCTCTTCTTCTTCGATCCCACCGGGTCTTGTAGTTGCAGGATGTGATTTAGCCCCGAACCTACGTCTTCGATGGCGCAAAGGTCGCGGCAGAAGCCGTTCCTACGGTTATGGATCTTCTGGTAGGAAGGGCTTTAGCCCCGAACCTTTCTTCATAGGTGTCAAGGTCGCAGCGGAAGCCGCTCCTACCGACCTCCCCTGATCCTCCCGTAGGAGGGGCTTTCGCCCTGAACCTCCTGTCATCGATGACGCGGGGTCGCGGCGGAAGCCGCTCCTACCCAACATCGGTCCTTCCGTAGGAGGGGCTTTAGCCCCGAACCTCCGTCTCTGATGGCGCAAAGGTCACGGCTGAAGCCGCTCCTACAACCCCCAAACCTCTGCCCTCGATGGCAAAAGGGTCGCGGCGAAAGCCGCTCCTACGAGAATGAATCTTTCTGTGGGAGGGGCTTCCGCCCCGAACATCGATTTTCTGTGTGGGTCGCGGATAAGGCCGCTCCCGCGGTGATGCTTTCTTCGAGGTGGGCCTTGGATCCTTCACGGCGCCTCCCTCCCGAAGGGGTTCTGGATCAGGCCCCAGCGGGAGGGCGGCCAATAGACCAGCCAGGCCTTCCCAATGATGGCCGAGCGGGGGAGGGTCCCCCAGTTGTGCGAGTCGTTGGACGCGTTGCGGTTGTCGCCCAAGACGAAGTATTCCCCGGGCCCCATGGTCACCGGCCCGTAGGTATACGCCATCGGGCCGCGGATGTAACGCTCCTCCAGAGGGCGGTCGTTGATGAAGACCTTGCCATCGCGGATGGCAATGGTATCCCCCGGCAGCCCAATCACCCGCTTGATGAAATCGCGGGAGGGATCATGAGGGAAACGGAAGACCACGATGTCCCCCCGTTGGGGGGAGCCGAACCAGTAGCTGACCTTGCTGATCAGCACGTATTCCCCATCGTGCAGGGTGGGCTCCATGCTGGAGCCCTCGATGCGGAAGCGGGCAGTGGCCGTGTTGACCAGGGCCACGGCCACTAGCACGATCAGGGCGGTCTCAACCAGCTCCCGCAGGAAGGCGATCAGCGGGCATGGGCCCCGCTCCACCCGCTCGAGGGCAGGCTCTGTGGATTCCAGCGCCATCGACGCGTGCCGCTCCTCCATGTCCCTTCCTCCGGAACCGGATTATACGCCGCCTTCCCTCTGGGGTCCAGTTCGTCGTCCATGAATTCGAAACACGAATCAGAATTCGAATCGAGGCATGAATGCTCGAATGGGTTTGTCTGCCTCCATCCAAAGAGCCTGTCAAAGCCGAGGAAACCTGGAGAGATCCATGTCGCTCCTTCCCTCACGGTGAACCTTGCAGTGGCTCGAAGCCAATCGGCCGGCTTCCCCGTCGGCGCCCGCCGACCGTTGGCCGAAGGCCTCTCCGGGCTGAATTTGTTCAGCCTAGGTTTGGGATCGCGCTGCGGCGCCTCGATAATGAGAGGTGGGAGCCGCAGGGCAGATGATCCCGTGGAGCGGAGGCTGATGACTTTCCCGGAGCGGTTCGTCCGGCGGATGCAGACGTGGTTGGGTCCGGAGGCGGAGCCCTTCCTTCAGGCCTTAAGCGGGCCCTACCGCACCGGCCTGCGGGTCAACACCCTCAAGATCGAGCCGGAGGCCTTTCGGTCCCGCTCCCCATTTCCCCTTTCCCCGGTCCCCTGGTGCCCCGAGGGCTTCGTTATCGAGGACCTCGAAACCCGGCCGGGCCTGCATCCGTATCACGCCGCCGGCCTGTATTACCTGCAGGACCCTTCGGCGATGGCGGCAGCGATCCTGCTGGACCCGCAGCCGGGGGAGTGGGTGCTGGATCTGGCTGCAGCGCCCGGCGGGAAGACCACCTATCTGGCGGCCCGGATGGGCGATCGGGGCGTGCTGGTGGCCAACGAGATCCAACCCCGGCGGGCCTCGGTGCTGGCCCTGAACGTGGAGCGCATGGGGGTGACCTGCGCGCTGCTGACCAACGAGACCCCGCAGCGCCTGGCCCGGCGCTGGGAGGGATTGTTTGACCGCGTGCTGGTGGACGCGCCGTGCTCCGGGGAGGGGATGTTCGCCCGGGACCCTGAGGCCATTCGATCCTGGAGCGTCGAGCGGGTGCGTCGCTCCGCCGGACTGCAGAAGGCCATCCTAACGGAGGCCGCCCAGATGGTGCGGCCGGGGGGCTGGCTCCTGTATGCCACATGCACCTTCGCCCCGGAGGAGAACGAAGGGGTGGTGGACGCCTTCATGCGGACCCATTCGGAGTTCGACCTGGTGGATCCCCCCCGCCATCCGGCCTTCGATCGAGGTCGCCCGGAGTGGATCGAGGAGGGGGACCCCCGGCTAGTCCGGACGGTTCGGCTGTGGCCCCACCGGGGGCCGGGGCACGGGCACTTCTATGCTCTTTTTCAGCGGAGGGGGGAGGAACGGCCTCATCGTCCGGGGCTGGAGAGCGATCTGCCGGGCCGAGTCCGGCGGGCCCTGGAGGCCTTCTGGGAGAAAACCTTAGAGGTACCCCTGCCGGAGGACGGTTTGATCCTGAGAGGGGATCACGTCTATCAGACGCCGATGGCGCCAGCGCTGTGGCGGGGGCTGCGGGTGTTGCGGCCGGGATGGTGGCTGGGCCGAGCGCGCGACGATCGCTTCGAGCCGGACCATGCGCTGGCGATGGCCCTGGATCCACAGCAGGTGCGTCAGGTGCTGGAGCTCTCGCTGGACGACCCCCGGGTGGCCGCGTATCTACAGGGACATCCTCTGGAGGGGCCGTGGGAGGAGGGGTGGACCCTCATCGCCCTGGAGGGCTTCCCCCTGGGCTGGGCCCGGGCCGAACGCGGCCGTCTCAAAAACCTCTATCCCCGCCACCTGCGGGCCATCGGATGGTGGGAGACGTGAGCGAGCGCTGATATCGAAAGGCCTGCTTGCCCCCTGGCCTCTGAGGGGGTGGGCTTCACTGAACCTCCTCCACCATGATCCCCATGGCTTCCAGCCAGGCCTTCAAGGCAGGGGCGTGGTCGGCCCGCACCATCAGGGTGTGGGCGTCTAAGGGGCGGACCCAGGGGGAGAGGGCGGGCTCCTGGCACAGGGCCTCTAAGATCTCCGGCCGATCCATCCGCAACAGGATCACTGGCTCCCAGCGCGCCCGCGGCGGATGCTCACTCCAGGTCAGCAGCCGGGCCAGCAGCCCCGCCGGCAGCGGCCCCCGATGCACTTGCTGCAGCCGCTGTAGGATCTCCGAAAGGCTCAACCCAGCCTCCCGACCCGCTCGCAGCGACGCCTCCGTGATCCGGAACCCCTCCGGCACCCGTTCTGTGAACGGCTCCAGCAGCCGCTCCACCCCTGGATGAGGGAACGCCCCAGTCCAGCGCAGGATCCCCGAATCCTCTGCCACCACCTGATGGCGCAGATCCTCTGGGCGGAACCCGCTCACCCACGGCCGGATCCCCTGCGCCCGCCAACGGGCTGCCAACGCCTCGGCCCGCTCTCCGGTCCAGCCCAAACCTTCCCTCAAGGGCCGGACGGCCGGATCCGCCGGCAGGTTGTCTTCTCCGCCTCGAACCAGGGTCACCCGCCGGTAGATCCGCACGCGGTTGAACCGTCGATGCCAGTCCTCCAGAGAGCGTCGCACGTTTGGGGGGAGGGGGTCGCCACTGATCCCCTCCAGAAACCGGATCACCCGGGGGATGTCCCAACCCTGGGAGAGCCCCCGATAGAGGGCCTCCCGGGTGATCTGATAAACGGAGATCGGCTCCCCCGGCGTCGGCTCCGTGAAGGCCTCTAAGGCGCTCCGAATCGCCTCAGAGATCGGCTCAAAGGCCAGGATCCGGAAATCGGGCTGGACGACGAGGCGCCCGTTCTCCTTCGGCGGCGCCCATGGCTCCCCTATCCCCAGCATCCAAGCCCCGAAGGAGGTCAGCCGCACCGCTGTCCAGCGGCCGGCCCGATCCCCCCGATCCAGAACGCCGAGCCAGTGCAGCGGCCAGAGGATCTCCTCGATCAGCCAGGCTTTCCAGCGGGCCGCCTGCTCCTGGCCAGCCGGAGAGAGAGGATCCGGCGCGCGCGCGGCCGGCTCGTGCAGGGCGGCCGCCGCGAGGGCGGGCAGGGGGATCCACGCTCCAGCTTCGTGCCCGCGCAGCCCCTGCTCTAAGCGCGTCTTCAAAATCTCCGGGGAGAGGTAATCTGCTCCCTTCCCCTCCGAGATCTCAGCGCCCTTCCAGGCGTGGAAGGCGCCAGCTGCCCGATCGGTTGCCTCCTGCTCCCAGAAGGGGTGCAGGGTCTCCAGGATCAGGGTCGCCCCGTGGGTCCGAAGCACGCCCATGCGTTCCAGCAGGCGTCGGAGGAAGGCGATATAAGGGAGGTCATGTGGGGATCCGGCAAGGCCTAGCCAGCGCTGGAGGGCACGGACCCACCGCGCCGGCAGCCTTCCATCTCGGGTCAGGGCGATCCCGGGGGAGCGTCGGAGGAACCGGGCCATCCGCCCAAGGTCCCGCGCGAGCCGCTGCGGGGAAGCCAGGTGCACGCGATCCGGCGCGAAGGGCTGAGGGAGGGGCAGGGCGATGGCCACCTCGTCTGGCAGGACAGCTTCCCCTTGGGGCCGCAGGGAGCGCACGCACAGCCCCTTGCGGTGCCAGTAAATCAGGCCCAGGGCGGCCAGATGGACGGCGATCTCCTCAAAGGGGACTGTTGGCGTGTCCTCCGCTGTCGCTTCATATAAAATCGAAAGGACAAGGGCTTGCATCGATCCGCCCACTTGCTGTAGCTCTTCCACCAGCCAGCGGCCCTCTGCCGGCAAGCCCATCCAGAGGGCCGCCAGCCGGTCTCGATCACTCAGGCGGGCGAGGACCTGCGTCTCAGTGCCCGATCCTCCCTCCGCCGGCCATCCCTGCTGGCAGAGGATATAGGCGATGAGGGAGGGGTCATAGTGCGCGACCAGTTCCTTCAACCGCATCGCCCCTCCGTGGTTCCTCCGGAGGACCCCCGGGGGAGATGACTAAAGTCAGGTACGAGCATTTTAACCGTAGCGGTATCATTAGGAGAGCAGACGGCGATGGCGCTTGGGATCCCAGATCCAGGGAAGACAGGGATGGAGACGCAGAAGCTGGACCCAACGCAGATGCCCACCTTGCTGAAGCCAGGGGAGGTGCTCCAGGGAAGATATCGGATCGAACGGGTGCTGGGCGCAGGGGGGATGAGCACCGTGTACCTGGCCCTTGACCTCCGGTTCCCCTCAGTGCGTCGGCTGTGCGCGCTGAAGGAGATGACCGCACATATCCATGACCCTCAGATGCGCGCGCTAGCCCAGCAGAGCTTTGAGCGTGAGGCGGCGATGCTGGCCACTCTCAGCCATCCTGCCATCCCTAAGATCTACGACTACTTCACGGAAGGCGAACGCCACTACCTCATTATGGAGTATATCCCTGGGGAGGACCTGGAGACACGGATGCGGCGCATTGAGGGGATGCTGCCCGTGGAAGAGGTGGTGAGCTGGGCGGTGCAGATCTGCGATGTGCTGCACTATCTGCACTCCCAGCAGCCGCCGATCATCTTCCGGGATCTTAAGCCCTCGAACATCATGGTCGACCCTTACGGAAGGGTGTTCTTGGTGGACTTTGGGATTGCTAAGGCGCTCCAGGTGGGCCAGCGGGGGACGATGATCGGCACCGAGGGCTACAGCCCCCCAGAGCAGTATCGCGGGATCGCGGATCCACGCACGGACATCTATGCCCTGGGGGCCATGCTGCATCACCTGCTGACGCGGCAGGACCCGCGCTTCGAGCCTCCCTTCTCTTTTCACGAGCGGCCCATCCGTCGGGTCAACCCATCGGTCCCTGAGGCCCTGGTCCAGGTGATCACGCGCGCCCTGGAATACGAGCCGGACCGGCGCTTTCAGTCTGCAACGGAGATGAAGCAGGCTCTGCTCGCGGCCATGGGGATGCGGGCGGCCCCGCGCTCCTCGGCCATCCCTGTAGCTCGGGCTTCCTCCAGCCCTTATCGGGTGAAGTGGATCTTTGCCTGTGAGGATGAGATCCGCTCCCGTCCGGTGGCCGCCGAAGGGATGCTCTTCGTCACTTCCTACGACCACAATGTTTATGCCCTCTCAGCGGAGGACGGGAAGCTCCGCTGGAAGTTCGCTGCGGAGGCAGGCATCGGCGGGGCGGTGGCGGTGGCTGGGGACCAGCTGGTGGTAGGCTCGCTGGATTGCCGGCTCTACGCGCTGCGGGCCTGGGATGGCCAGCTGCTGTGGACCTTGGAGGCAGGTGGGCCGATCTACACCACCCCCCGCATCGTCGCCGGGCTGGCTTTCTTCGGCACCGACGATGGCTTCTTCTACGCTGTGGACCGAGAGACGGGCCGCGTCCTCTGGCGGGCGGACCTCACTGCGCCCATCCGCTCCTCTGCCGGTTTCTACGGGGAGACCCTGGTGGTGGGCGCGGAAGACGGCGGCATCTATGCCATGGACATGCGAGGGAGCATCCGGTGGCAATTCGTCGCCCGCAAGGGGGTCACGGCCTCGCCCTGGATCGACGCCGAGCTGGCGGTGGTAGGATCCTGGGACTGGCACATTTATGCCCTAGACGCGCGCACCGGATGGGCGGTCTGGCGGTTCCGCACCGGCCGGCCGGTCCTCTCCTCTCCGGTGGCGGCGGAAGGGGTGATCTATGTGGGCTCCGCTGACGGCTTTCTCTACGCGCTGAACGCGCGGACCGGCAACGTGAACTGGCGGTTCCAGACCGGCGGGCAGGTGAACGCGTCCCCCCTCCTGCTCGAAGGGCAGGTCTTGGTAGGGGCCACGGATGGCTGCCTCTACGCAGTGGACGCCCGCACCGGGAATCTCCTCTGGTCCTTCCAGACAGAAGGTCCCATCGTCTCCGCCTCCGAGTGGTGGGAGGGGACGCTGTACGTGACTTCGATGGACCATCGGGTCTACGCCCTGAGCCCAGCGAGGGCGTAAAGTCGGAGTCTGGTCTCAACGAACCTTGCTGTCTCGAAGATGTGGGTTCGGGGCTCCTGCGGAAAAATTGATATGGCAAGAGCGGCTTCCGCTGCGACGGCTCGCGGGATCGAAGACCAGGGTTCGGGGCGAACGCGTTCTATGCCATATCGAAAAGGAAATCATGCGCCCGGCCGGTCCCGGACCGGGCCTTGGGGGGAGGAAGGGTGATGAAATGGTTGCGTCGGCTGCTCGGGAAGCTCAGGATGCGGGAAGAGCTCCCCGCGCCGGAGGTGACAGAGCCGTCCCCGCTGGCCGTCCCTGCCTCTGCAACACTCGGGCAGGCAGACACCCAACTCGTTCCCTCGCCTGAGCCTCTCAGGGAAACCAGGCCCCTTCCCACGATGTCCCCTCGCTCTGCTGTCGGGCTGCGCTTCGGTTGGGCTACCGACCCCGGCCTGGTCCGCACGCACAACGAAGATGCCCTCTTGATCCTGCACGCGGTTTACGAGGGATCCGGCAGCCTGTTACCGATTGGGCTGTTCCTGGTGGCCGATGGAATGGGCGGGCATCGGGGTGGCGAGCAGGCAAGCGATCTCGCCGTCCGGGAGATCGCTTGTTATCTAACCAGTCATCTCTTCATCCCACACCTTGCCCGTCGGGTCCCGGAGTATCCGATCAAGGAGCTATTGGAGGAGGCTGTCCGCGCGGCCAACGCCCAGATCCTCCGGGCGGTCCCGGGGAGCGGGACCACCGTGGTGGGTGCCCTGGTCATCGGGGACAACGTCCACCTCATCCACGTGGGGGATAGCCGAGCCTATTTGGTCTGGCCGGATCGTCTGGAGCAGCTGACGGAGGATCATTCCCTGGTGCAGCGGATGATCTCCCTTCGGGGCCTGAGCGCGGATGAGGCGGCCAGCATCCCCCGCAACCTCCTTTATCAGGCTTTAGGGCATCCCAGCCAGCTGAGCCCGGGCTACCGCCGGATCTCCCTTCCCCCGGACGCCTGGCTGATGCTGTGCACTGATGGGCTCTGGGGGGAGGTCTCCGAAGACCAGATCCTTCGGACAGTTCGGGAGAGCGCCTCTCCACAGGAGGCCTGCGATCGTCTGGTCCAGCGGGCCCGGGCGGCTGGAGGTCACGACAACATCTCGATGATCCTGATCGGACGATGAGCAGCCACGAGGAGTTCCCGGACTATTACGCCATCCTGGGCGTCCCGCCCACTGCTAGCCCCGAGGAGATCAAGCAAGCTTTCCGGGCGCTGGCGCGCCGAGTTCATCCCGATGTGATGCCCGGGGCGGGGACCTCCTTGCTGTTCCGGCTGGTCTATGAGGCCTATGAGGTCCTCTCCGACCCGGAGCGGCGAGCAGAGTATGACCGGCAGCGGCAGGCGCGGTGGAGCGACTCAGGCTCCGCCCTGCAGGTGCAGCTGCTCCTCAGCCGGCCTCGGTTGCCGGCTCTGTCGACCCTCCAGATCCTCTATGCCCTGCTCATCGTCAAGATGCCCTGGGAGACCCAGCCCTCGCGCCAGCCGGTGGATCTGGCCCTGGTAATAGATCGGAGCAATTCCATGCGGGGGCCGCGCATAGAGCAGGCGAAGGCGGCTGCCTTGGAGCTGGCTGCCCATCTGCAGCCCGGGGACCGAATCGCCGTGGTGGCTTTCCACAATCGGGCGGAGGTGATTTGGCCGCTGAGCCCGGTGGAGGAACGCCATCGGCTGCGCAGCCGCCTGTCCGCCCTGGAGGTCGGCGGGGGCACCGAGATCTACCGGGGACTCTTTTTGGGGTTCCAGGAACTTTTCCGGGCCCGGCGGGCGGGAGCCTCCACCCACCTGATCCTGCTCACCGACGGCCGGACCTATGGAGACGAGGATCGCTGTCGGGAGCTTGCGGAGCAGGCCCGCCAGGTGAGCATCGGGATCAGTGCCTTCGGGATCGGCGAGGATTGGAATGATGAACTCTTGGATGAGATCGCCGCCCGCAGCGGCGGGATCTCGGGCTACATCACCTCGCCTGAGGAGATCCGCCAGCGTTTCCTGGAGCACCTGCGGCTGCTGGAGGAGCTCGGGGCGGAGGACCTCCGCCTGATCGTGGAGCCGGCCGAGGGCGTCCAGCTCGCTGGGCTCTATCAGGTCCGCCCAGAGCTGCGGGTTCCGCCGCGGGAGGGGGCGGGCTGGTATCTGGGCCCCCTGCACCTCTCCCAGCCGATCCAGGTGCTCCTGGAGTTCACCCTGCCTCCCTTGGAGCCCAGCTGGCGGGAGATCGCCTACCTGGACGTGCGGGGGCAGATCCCCGGGAACCCGCCTCGCCCGATCCAGGCGCAGTGGACGATGCAGGTGCCAGTTCTCCCAGAGGAGCCGCTAACAGTAGAGCCCCCTGGTCCGCTGTGGGAGGCCCTGGCCCGGGTGGTGATCCACCGTATGCAGGAGCAGGCCTGGGCGGCGGTGCGGGCCGGGAAATGGGAGGAAGGCGCATGCCGGCTCCAGCAGGTAGGGACCCGCCTCTTGGAGCTGGGGGCAGCAGATCTGGCCCGGGAGGCGCTAGAGGCCGCCACCCGCCTGCTACAGGGTCAAGCAGTTCCCAGAGGTCAGCAGCTTGCCTTAAAATACAGAACGCGGATGCTGATGCTTCCGCCTCCTGATTTGGGAGGTACCCCATGATCGAGTGTCCGTTGTGCGGGCGGAAATATCCGGTCGGGGCCTTGTTCTGCCCGGAGTGCGGGGTGTATCTGCTCACGGGCGGGCCCCTGCGCACAGAGCCGCTGCCAGAAGGCGTTGCAGCCCCCATCGAAACGGCCCGTGGGCGCGCTGTAGAGGCTCCCGTTGTTCCGCAGAGCCTAGTGCTGCAGGTGCTCACTTCCGGCCGACGGATCACGATCCGTCCAGATCAGGAGGTGCTCCTGGGGCGGCTGGACGTGGGCCGCGGCATCTTCCCCCAAGTCGACCTCACGTCCGACGGGGGCCTGGAAGGCGGGGTGTCCCGTCGCCACGCCCGGGTGTTCTATCAGGACGGCCGGTTCTATGTTGAGGATCTGGGCAGCACCAACGGGACGCATCTCAACGGGACGCGCCTGGCGCCTTACTCCCCTCAGGCCCTAGGGGAGGGCGACGAGATCCGGCTGGCTCAGATCCCGATTCGGGTGGCGCTGGCATAAGGAGGATTTCCCGTATGGCCTACAAGGTTCTCATCCATTTCATCAACGCGGATCCGCTGCTAGCCGAGATAGAGCGGATACCGGAGCCTCAGGACCAAGTGCTGATCTGCAGCAACGTCCGCCTCCGCGACGGGAAAGAGGTGCATTACATCGACCCGGAGGCAGTGCAGGTGATCATTCCCTGGCATCGGATCTCCTTCGTGGAGGTCCTGAGCGCCCGCGAGGAGGCCGAGATCATCAGCTTCGTGCGGGAGCGGTGAAAAGGAGCGGTGAAAAATGGTTCAAACGCCGGTTCGGCCGGAATCGCGGGAGCGTCGGCGGATCCTTATCGTAGACGACGAGGCGCGCGTGCGGCAGTTCGTCCGCATGAACCTGGAGCTGGAAGGCTTTGAGGTCTTTGAGGCCTCCAACGGTCCGGAGGCCCTGGAGAAGGTCAAAGAGTTGCTGCCGGACCTGGTGATCCTGGATGTGATGATGCCGGAGCTGGACGGCTTCGAGACCCTGGCCATGATCCGGGAGGTGAGCTCGGTCCCGGTGATCATGCTCACGGTGCGGGCGGATGAGGCGGACAAGGTGCGGGGGCTGGAGCTGGGGGCCGACGATTACGTGACCAAGCCCTTCTCGCCCCGGGAGCTGATCAGCCGCATCAAGGCCGTCCTGCGCCGGGTGGACACCCCGGCCACGGCGGGCGGGGCGGTGCAGATCGATGATGATCTCACGATCGACTTTAACCGGCGGGTAGTGATCGCCGGCGGCCGGGAGATCAAGCTGCGGCCCACAGAGTGGCGGCTGCTGTATCATCTGGTGAACAACGCCGGGCGGACCCTTAGCCATGACAGTCTGCTGGCCAAGGTGTGGGGCTATGAATACCGGGACGAGACCCATTACCTGCGGCTCTACATCAACTACCTCCGCCAGAAGATCGAGCCGGACCCCTCCCGCCCGCGTTACATTCTCACTGAACGGGGGGTGGGTTACCGGTTTGTGGACTTCCGGGGCGGGGAGCTGGAGCGGCTGAAGCGCCAGGCAGCGGACGTCTTCTCCTAAGCCCAGAGTCCAGATCTCCGTCGTTCCTCAAAATCTTCCTGGAATGATATAATTAAAAACGCAGGCGTCGGGGCGTGGCGCAGCCAGGTTAGCGCACCACGTTTGGGACGTGGGGGTCGTCGGTTCAAATCCGACCGCCCCGACTCAGGCGGGCGTAGCTCAGTTTGGTAGAGCGCCTCCCTTCCAAGGAGGATGTCGCGGGTTCGAATCCCGTCGCCCGCTCCTGAACCCCGGCCTCTCTGGCGGGTGGGATAGGGCCCGTAGCTCAACGGCAGAGCAGCCGGCTCATAACCGGTTGGTTGCAGGTTCGAATCCTGCCGGGCCCACAGGAGGGGGGTGCCCTCCGCTGGAGCGCTGGAAGGGGGCGAGCGCGACGTCAGGGGGTGTCGAGGGGCCTTCTGAGTCTAGCGCTCCCACCCTTATTCCACCGTTTCTATGGAGGGAGCGATGGCGAACGATCGTCCCTGGTATCGATTTTATGACCCTCGCACCTCTCGGTCCCTGGAGTATCCCCCGATCCCCTTCTTCCGATTCCTGGAGGATATGGCGCAGCGGTTCCCGGATCGCCCCGCCCTGATCTTCAAGCCTGCCCATCAGGGGTTCGCCGGGAGCGCCATGACCTATCGGGAGCTCAACGAGCTCTCAGACCGCACGGCGGCCGCCCTGTATTATGAACTGGGAGTGCGCAAGGGGGATCGAGTGGCCCTGATCATGCCGAACATCCCTCAATTCGTCATCTCCTACTTCGCCGTCCAGAAGATCGGCGGCATCGTGGTGGCCACTAACCCCATCTATAGCCCTCGTGAGCTGGAATACCAAGTCGCCGACTCCGGTGCCACGGTGGCGATCGTCCTCAGCCGGATCTACGAGCGGGTGAAATCCATCCAGCCCAATACCGCGGTGCGCCGCGTGGTGGCTGTCCACATCAAGGAATATATGAGCCCCCTCCTGAAGTTCCTCTACACCCTGGCCCGGGAGCGCAAAGAGGGCGACCGGGCCACGCTGCGGGACAACGATGTGTGGTTCCAAGACCTGGTGCGGCGCTACCGGCCGGACCAGCGGCCGGCTGTGGAGGTGGGACCGGAAGATGTCGCGATCTTGCAGTATACGGGCGGGACTACCGGCCTCTCGAAGGGGGCGGTGGCCCTCCATCGCAACATCGTGGCCAACGTCCTGCAGATACGGGCGTGGGACCCGGAGATCCGGGATGGCCAGGAGGTGGCGATGGGCGCCCTCCCGCTGTTCCACGTCTACGGCATGATCGTGGTCATGGGCCTGGCGATGCAGTGCGGTGCCACTATTGTGCTGGTACCCAACCCCCGGGACCTCCATACGCTCCTGGACGGGCTGCAACGCTATCGCGTGACCATGTTGCCCGGCGTGCCCACTCTCTACAACGCTATCAACAATCATCCGGATGTGAAGGCCGGCAAATACAACCTGCGCACCATCCGTGCTTGCATCTCCGGCGCCGCGCCGCTGTTGCTGGAGATCAAGCGACGCTTCGAGGAGATCACCGGGGCGAAGCTGGTGGAGGGCTACGGGCTCTCGGAGGCGCCTACGGCGACCCATTGCAACCCCCTCTACGGCAAGAACAAAGAAGGCAGCATCGGCATCCCGTTCCCCGATGTGGACGCAAAGATCGTCAGCCTGGACGACGGGGTCACCGAGCTGCCGCCGGGGGAGATCGGGGAGCTGGTGCTGCGCGGCCCCCAGGTGTTCCATGGCTACTGGAACCGCCCAACGGAGACCGAGAACACGCTCCGCAACGGCTGGCTTTACACAGGCGACATCGCCCGGATGGACGAAGATGGCTATTTCTACATCGTAGATCGCAAGAAGGAAGTGATCAAGCCGGGCGGCTATCAGGTGTGGCCGCGGGAGGTTGAGGAGGTCCTGGCCCAGCATCCAAAGATCAAGGAGGTGGCCGTTGCCGGCATCCCAGATCTGCATCAGGGGGAGGCGGTCAAGGCCTGGATAGTGCTCCACGAGGGCCAGACGGCGACCGTCGAGGAGATCCGGGAGTGGTGTCGGGACAAGCTGGCGCCTTACAAGATCCCGCGCTTCATGGAGTTCCGGAGCGAGCTCCCTAAGAGCATGGTGGGCAAGGTGCTCCGCCGGGTGCTGGTGGAGGAAGAGGGGACCCGGGGCCGGCCTGCCGAATGAAGCCATCCCCCTTTCAGAAATCAAGGGAGCTGGGGATGTCCAAGGTATCCCCAGCTCCTGCTTTTACTACGGGGCGCTCACCGGAGGCGAACCAGGGCACCCAGGATCGCCTGGATGGCCTCAGGGGACATGGGTGGGTGGGGAACCAGGGCCAGGTTGTGCTCCACGTGTGGGACCCGGCTCATACCCACCAGGGCGGTGGTGATCCCAGGGGTGGAGCGGACGAACTGAAGGGCGCGCTGGGCTTCGGAGAGGCCCTCGGGGAAGAGGCGGCGCAGCAAAAGGGGCCAGCTCCGGAGCAAGCGCCCCTGCATCAGCGAGGCGCTGGCCCACACCGTGAGCCCCAGATCCTGCGCCACTTCCAGGATGGTCGCCCATCCCTCTCCCCACGGCTGGTTCCGCCGGAGGGCCGCCTCCGGCATGCTCAGGTTGTAGGGCAGTTGCACGAACCGGAAATGATGATCCAGGCCGCCGACCTCGCGGGCGATGGCCTCCACCTCCGCTAGGGATAATGCCTCTGGCGCATGGGTGGGAGCCCGGTAAGCCGTCCAGGTAGCAGTCCCGTAGAAGCGGATCCACCCTTGGGCGACGGCCTCCTCCAAGGTGACGAAGGCCGCCCGCAGGCGCGCCCGGAACTTATCGAGGGGGAGGGCTGCCCGCTGCTCCTCCGGGTTGTGCAGGAAATAGATGTCGATGGTCTCCAGGCCCAGGTTCCGCCGGCTCCAAGCAATCTGATGGCGCAGGTAGCCGGGGGCGATGCAGTGCCCGTTGATGAAATCCTCCGGCCGCGCGATCCCGGTTCGCAGGAAGTTCTCCTCGATGTAACGGTGGGGGTCCTCGGGCCAGTCCCCTTCATAAGGGACATAACCGCCCTTGGTGGCGATGACCAGCTCCTCCCGGCGGAAGCCATAGGCGAGCAGGGAGCGCAGGGCCTTGCCAACGCAGCGCTCACTGCGCTGGAAGCGATAGTTGATGGCAGTGTCGACGACGTTGCAGCCCCGGACCACGGCGCAGATGACGGCTTCCACATAGCGGGCGTCGGTCTCCGGGTCGGGATGGCCCAGGTAGGTGCCAATACCGATGGAAGACAGCCACAGCCCATGGGCCGGGCGGAAATGGCCTGGGGCCGCAGTCCCATCGAACCGCTCCCCATAAGCCCGCGTGCTCTGCGGCGTTGCCCATCCGGGGATCGCTGCCTCCATCTCCTCATTCACTCCAGCGCCCGCCGCAGCTCCGCGGCGTGATCCCGCTCATGGTTCCCCAGATGGTAGAACATCTGCTCCACCGTCATCATTGCCCCCATGGCGTGCTGACCCTCGATGTCCAGCTGCTCCTCGCTCAGGGAGTCCAGCAGTTGCAGCAGGGCCTGGCGGGAGGCCTCCAGGTCCTTCAGGATGTCCTCGATGCGCTGGTTCTCCCGCTTCTGGATCTGGCGCTCGTTCCACATATCCAGGTTGAAGCTCTCGGGCATGTAGCGCTCCCCGGCCAGCACCCGCTGAATGCGGGACATCTGGCCGATCTCCGCCGCGGCCAGATGGGCCAGGACCTGACGGGCGGTCCATTTGCCGCGCTCGCCCTGCACGGGCTTCTCCCAGTCGGCTCCCCGCAGCTGAGAGGCGATGGCCAGCACCTCCGCGCGGGTCTGCTCCAGATGCCTCCGGATCGCCGCCCTGCGCTCGCTCATTGGTCCCTCCTGAAGATAGAGATAGGGTTTTTCAAATGCGGGGACCTGTCTCCGGATTCGCTACTGCACATGATGGCCGCCGTCTACCACCAGAACAGCGCCAGTGACGTAGTCTGCTTCCATCAGGTAGCGCACGGCACGCACCACCTCTTCGGGGGTCCCGGCGCGTCCCAAGGGCACGCGGCGGATCAGGCGTTCCCAGCGTTCCTCTTCCCAATGGATAGGCTTAAGGATGGGGCCGGGGATAACGGCGTTGACCCGGATGCGGGGAGCCAGGGCGAGGGCCAGCGCCCGGGTGAGGGCCACCAGGCCCGCCTTGGAGACGGTGTGGGCCAGGTAATCCGGCCACGGCCTGAGGGCGGATCCGTCGCCGACGTAGATGATGATGCCGTCTTCCATGTGGCGGGCGGCGGCCTGGGCGCAGAACATCGGCGCCCGCAGGTTCAGGGCGAGAACCTCATCCCATTGCGCAGGTGTGATCTCGTGCCAGCGGGTGACCCGCATCACCGCCGCCGCGCTCACCAGCCCGTCCAGCCGCCCGAAGCGTCGGGCCACGGCGTCGACCAGCGAGGAGATCTGCCCGGGATCCCTCAGGTCCGCTGAGAAGGCCTCGGTGTCCACCCCCAGGGCCCGGATCCGACGGACAGTTTCCTCGGCCTCCTCGGCGGAGGCGTGGTAGTGGACGGCGATATGGGCCCCGGCCTGGGCCAGGCCTATGGCGATGGCCCGGCCCAGGCGCTGCCCCGCACCGGTCACCAGCACCACCCGTCCCTGAAGATCCATCATCCCTCCCGTGTCTGGATGCGCTGCCGCACGCGCTGAGCCGCCACCAGGTCCTGCACGGCCAAGCCGACGGACTTGAAGAGGGTGATCTCTTCCGGCCGCTCGCGGCTAGGGCGCTGGCCCGCGGCGATCTCCCCCAGCTCCACCATGTCGGCCTCGCAGAGGATCCCCTGTCGGATCGCCCACACCACCTCGCCCGCCTCGGCGAGGGCGGCCTCCCGGGAGTCCACCACCACCCGGGCAGCCCGGCGAAAAGTCTCTTCGTCTAGCTCTCGCATCTCGAGGGTGAAAGAGCCGATGGCGTTGATGTGGGTTCCGGGCCGCAGGGCCCGGCCGTCGAAGACCGGGTCGGAGGAGTTTGTGGCCGTGCATACGATGTCCGCCTCGGCTACCGCCGCCTCTGGGGTGGGCGCAACGGCGATGTCTTTCGGTATGCCCTCCTGCCCCCGCATTTCCTGGATGAGGGCCTGGGCGCGGGTGGGCGTTCGGCTGTAGATCCGCACCCGCCGAAGGGGCCGGACAGCGGCCACGGCCAGCAGCTGGGTACGCGCCTGCGCCCCGGCGCCGATCAGAGCGAGGGATTCAGCGTCGGGACGGGCGAGCAGATCCGTGGCCAGCCCGGAGGCCGCGCCGGTCCGCCACGCGGTGAGGAAGGCTCCGTCCAGGAGGGCTGCTGGAGCGCCCGTCTCCGGGTCCAGCATCACCACCAGGGCGGAGATGGTGGGGAGCCCACGGGCCAGGTTGCGGGAGAAGACGGAGACCACTTTCAGACCTAGAGCGTCGGGAGGGACGTAGCCAGGCATCACAAGGGTGATGCCCTCCTGCTCTGGGATCGGGATCGCGAGCCGTTGTGGGATGCGGGCGCGCCCCTCGCTGAAAGCGATGAAGGCTGCCCGCATGGCCTCGATGGCTTCCCGCATCGGCAGCGCCCGCCGGATGTCCTCCGCGGTGAAGAAGCGTAGCATCATCTGAGCCTCCTTCGGAGTCCGTTCACGCCGCTTCCCGGACCAGCCGCAGCGGCCGTTGCACAGTCTCACGGATCGGGATCCCTCGCCGCAGCCATTCGGTGACGAAGATCTCCGGATCAACGGCGCATTCCACTGGGAGGGCTCCCTTTGGGGTCCGGCCCCGGGCCATCATCGTGGCCACAATGGCCGCGTGTCCGCCCGTGGTCCGCTCCATGGCCGTGAAGCCGGTCTCCGGGTCGTAGAAATCCATCAGGTCCAAGCTGAGGGTCATCGGCTCCCCACAATGGATCCCCTCGCAGGCCACCCGGAGCACCACCACATCCGCGGGATCCTCCGGGAACCGCAGGCGGGGCTCGACCAGCCGGTGGAAGACCTCCCGGGGGATCACGCGGACGCCGTCGATCTCCACGGGCTCGGCTTCCAGGAACCCCAGCTCGGCGAGCAGGCGGATGCGCTCCAGGTGGCCGGGGTAGCGAACAGTCTTCTCCTCATACGTTTCCAGGATCCCCTGAAAGCTCCATGGGCAGGTGGAGGTTCCTCCGGAGGTGACGAAGGCTTCGCAGGTCCCCACAGGCGGTGGGAACGTCACGATCTCCGGTTCGCTCAGGGCATCAACCTCCACGATCCGCCCATGACGGAGGAAGACTGCTTTGCCGGTGTATTCGGCCGTCAGGCCGGCGATGTGGAAGAACAGCTGGTAGCCCAGGGGGCCCCTGGGGCGCTGGGGAAGCCCGCCGCACCAGATGCGGACGTGCCGGGGCTGATCCATCCAGCGCATGGCGTAGACCGCCAGGGTGTTGCCCAGGCCGGGCATCAGCCCGCAGTCTGGGATGAGGACGATCCCGGCCTCCCGGGCCGCCTCGTCCAGGGCCAGCACCTCTCGGGTGGTGGGGAGATGCCCGCCCAGGTCGCACAGGGAGGTCCGGGCCCGAAGGGCGGCTCGGGCGAGGAGGGGGTTGAACCGGTAGGGGACCGCGCTGATGGCGGCGTCTGCGGTGCGCAGGAAGGCCACCGCGGCCTCCTCGTCCCGCACGTCGAGGGCAGCAGGTTGCACGAGGGGACGGCCGAGGAGGGCGTTGAGGCGCGCGGCGGCGCGTTCGGCCCGGATGGGATCCTGATCGGCTAGCCGGATCTCTTGAGCGTCCCCAAAGCGGGCCAAGTCATAGGCCGCCGCAGCGCCCTGCATACCCGCGCCGATCACCGCGTAGCAGAAGGCCATCGTGTGCACCTCCAAGGGACGGAATGGAAGCGGGTGCGCTATCGATACCTCCACAGGTTCCCCGGGAGGCGGGCTGCCGCTGAGGAAGGCCTCCCGCAGCGCCGGGGCAGCCTCGACGGCGATCTCCTCGTTCTCCAAGCGATGGGGGCTGCCTGTGATGTGGCGAACCAGCACGCCGTAGGGTCCAGCCAAGCCAATGTAGATGCGCCCCACGGGCTGTCCTTCCACGGCTCCGGGCCGGCAATGCCGGTGATGGCGAGGGCGAGGTCGGCCCCGAGCGACCGGCGGGCGCCCTTGGCCATCGCCCGGACGGCCTGGGGCCTGAACGCCCCGAAGCGGCGTGGCATCTCCTCCCGCATCCCGAGCAGGCGGGCTTTGATTTCGCTCCGGTAAGCAACGATGCCGTCCAGGAAGCAGGCGGAGCTGCCTGGGATGTTCGTCAGGCGGTGGCCGAGCAAGTCCCCCGTGCACGATTCGGCCACCGCCATCCACCCGCCCCGTTCCTTTTGCCCCTCCTCTATCTGGGCAGCGCGATCCGACTTCGGTTGCTCCATCCCAGCCATCGCTCAGCGGAAGATGCTCAGAGGAAGGTAGGCAGTGACAATCCAGTTGGGCTTGTCGACCACCTCGCTGATCTTCAAGTCGACCACCACGCTGGCCAGGATGTAAGCCTCCTCCCGGCTCATCCCATAGGTTTGGGAGATGTGATCGATCATATATCGGACGGCCTTCTTGGCTGCAACCATGAGATCAGGGGCGACGCCGGTGGTGGCGTAGTAGCCCTTCTCGTCATATTTGGCGGTCAGCGGCTTGGGGCAGAGGAACTGAGGCTCCTCAATAGAGCGCCCCTCATGGAGGTGAAAGCGGAGGACGGCATACATGGGAGCCTCGATGGCGGTGACGCAGATCTCCCCATCCCCCTGAGCGGCGTGGGCGTCCCCGACGGAGAACGGGGCCCCTTCCACCTGTACAGGCAGGAACAAACGGGAACCCCGGGTCAGGTGACGGATGTCCATGTTCCCGCCGAAGGGGCCGGGGGGCATCACGGGATGCTCGCCGGGTTCGCGGGGCGCCACCCCCATGGTGCCGCAGAAAGGATCGAGCGGGATGCGGATGTCTTCTCGGAAGAACGTGTGATCCCCTGGGGAGAGGTCCCAAATCTTCAGATAAGGCTGTTCGAACTCCTCCTCCAGGAGACCAAAGCCTGGGATGATCCCGGTCCAACCCCAGCCCTTCGGGTGAAGGTCCACGATCTCCACCTCCAGCACGTCGCCGGGCTGGGTGTCTTTCACGAGAAGTGGGCTGGCCAAGGGATAGATCCGGCTCCAGTCCAGGCGGGTGAGATCCTCCGCGGTTGAGGCCGGGGTGATCTGATGGTCTGTGACGTCTCGCAGCTCGTAGATCACCGTGTCGCCGGGGTTGATCTCCAGGACAGGGGGAAGGGCATTGTTCCATACATAATGGACACGATCCGGTGGGAACAGGTGGGTTCGAGGCATGATATACCTCCTCCATATGGGCTGCTGCCCGATGATCCGGCTCCGAGCTCCCACAGGGGTCTGCAGCGGCCCTATCGAGGCGCGCAGGAGCCCCTTCGTCTACTTCTATTTTAACTGGGTCGATTCCCCCCTCAGATGGGGTCAGGCTCGGATAAAACAATAGATTCAAAAGAATTTTTGAAAGGACGTCGCCGGCAGGCCGGCCCCTTGAGCGCTTGGCCGAGGCGGATTAGCCTCTCGCGGGAGAGGAGACGAGGAGCCGCATGGAACGCCGATGTGCTGTAGGAGCTCAGCCGGATGTGGCGAGAGGAGCAGTGGCGGGAGGTGGAGCGGGAGCGCTGGCTGCGGCGACGTTAGGCCTGCTGGGCGGGAGAGAATCAGCAGCGGCGTCTCGTCGCTCTGCTTCGCAGGAGGGGCCAGGACGGCATGGGGAAAGCCTTCCCATTGTCTCCCGCGAGCCCGGCTCCTGTTTTCCCCAGAGTAGGCGCCGGCGCATCCGCCTGCCTCTTAGCGCCCAGCTTCCCGGTGGCTCACTCCGAAGAGAGACCAAACATCTCCTTCAGGAGCTCCGGGGTGTGGCGGATGATGGCCTCGGAGGTGAGGGCGTTGGCCCGACAGACCTCCGCGTAAAGATCCGCGCTGCGGCGCGGCCGCCGCGCTTGGGTCTCCGGATCTACCTCGATCAGCCCGAAGCGCAGCGTCCATCCTTCGGCCCATTCGAAGTTGTCCACCAGGGACCAGTGGAAATAGCCCCGCACCGGGACGTTATGCTGGATGGCCCGCCACATGGCGTGAAGATGGCGAACCAGGAAGCGGGGCCGCTGGTCGTCGTCCGCATCCGGGATCCCGTTCTCCGTCACGTAAATCGGCTTGCCGTAGCGAGCCAGGCGTTTCAGAAGTTGATACAGGCCCTCCGGGAAGACCTCCCCGTATTCCCCATCGCTGATCTCCCCGTGGGGGTTCAGGAAGGTCCGGCTGAACAGGGTGGCCGGGGAGCGCCGGTCGAAGGTCGAGAGGCGCCGGGTGTAGTAGTTCAACCCGATGAAATCGTAGGTTCCGCGCAGGGCCGAAAAGGTACGGAAGGAGCCCAGGCCGGGCTCCCGACCCGTGTCCATGGCATCCAGGACAAAGCCGTTGAACATCCGGTCGTGGAGGCGGGCGATCATGCGGTCGAGGGGGAAAGCAGGATGGGCAGGCTCGAAGATCACCATATTGTGGGCGATTCCCACCTGGGCCTCCGGTTGGAGCTCGTGGATGGCATGGTAGGCCCGGGCGTGGGCCCGCATCAGGTGGCGGAGGACCTGCATGTAGAGGCCAAAGTCCCGTTTCCCCGGAGGCCACTTCCCCTCGTTCCAGCCCATGTAGGCCAAGATGTTCGGCTCATTGATCGTGCACCACAAGCGGCAGAGGTCCTTCAGGGCGTTCATCGCGTGGCGCACGTAGCGCTCGAAGCGCTCGATGGTGAGAGGGTTCTCCCAGCCACCCTGCTCAGCCAGCCAGAGGGGGTTGGTGAAATGGTGCAGGGTGACCATGGGCTCGATCTCCCGCTCCCGCAGCCCCCGGAGCATCTCCCGATAGCGGTCCAGGGCCGCATCGTCGAAGATGTCCTCTCGGGGCTCAATGCGGCTCCACTCGATGGAGAGGCGGTGGGCGTTCTGGCCCATCGCAGCGGCGCGATCGAAATCCGCCTCCGCATTACGCCACCAGTCGCACGCCCGGCCCGAGCGGCTCCCATCGCGGATGAGGCCTGGCTCCTGCTCCCAGCGCCACCAATCGTTGTTCGTGTTGTCCCCTTCCACCTGATGACTGGAGGTCGCCGTCCCCCAGAGGAAGCCGGGGGGGAAGTGAAAGGCGAACTCCACCATAGGGCCTCCCGATTCACGCGTTCCGTCCACGGCGGTAAAGGAGACCATGCGTCAGCGGGATGGGCTCCAGTTGATCCAGGCCAGCCAGGCGGCTAAGAAAGCGGCCCCGAGGGAAGTCACCGGGATCATCAGATCCCCTCCCGGAGGCAGAGATCCCCGAGCGGCGAAGGCCAGCAACATGGCCGTCGCCACGGTCCACCCCGCTGCCGAGCCAATCAGCCCGGCGAGGAACATCCGGATCCAGCGCAAGCGAGAAGGAGGGATCATCCCATGGCCTCCTTTTCACAAAGAGAGGACGCTGGGGTCATGGGGCGTCCTCTGAAAGCCTGGTCGATCCACATCTATGATTCCTGTGGGATGTCGTGGGGGGCGTAGGGACGGCTGTCGGTGAGCCACCAGACCCCCTGGTCCCGGGCGGCCTGGGCCGCCAGGGGATGGATCCTTGGCCCCGCCGCCACCGGGATCACCTCCGCCTCCGGCCGGGCCTTGCGCAGGATCTCCGCCCGCTTGACCGCCCGCTCCACGTCGTCAGTGTTCACCTTCGCGGAGACCTCCACCACCAGGAAGGCCTCGCCGCCGGTGGCCCTGGAGTGGCCTCGGACCAGGACATCGGTGTCCTCCAGCTCAGCCGCTTCCTCCACCGTCAGGCGGCTGTCCGCCTCCGCCTGACCGAGGAGTTCATCGCGCTCCTCGGTGGAGAGGATATGGGGTTCAAGGAGCAGGCGATAGTAACGGCGAGGACGGGTGCGGTAGCGATCCTCATGGACCCAGCCGCGGACCTGGCCGTCCAGATTGTCCACTCGCTGGTCCAGGCGATCCACGCGCTGGCTAAGGATTCGGATGGCTTTGGCGAGTTCGGCAAAGCGGCGGTCAGTTTCGGTACGGTATTCCAGGAACTCCTGGCGGTGGGCGGCGAACTCCTCGTAGTGTCGGCGCTGGGCTTCAGCGAGTTCGGCGAAGCGGCGGTCGGTTTCGGCTCGATGGGCGGCCACGGACTCCTCAGTGCGGCGCTGGGCTTCGGCTAGCTCCGCAAAGCGGCGATCCACCTCCGCCCGGAAGGCGGCGAAGGCCTCATCGCGTTGCTGCTGCCCCTGCGTGAGGGCCGTCACCGATTCGGTCAGGGCCTTCACAGACTGGGCCAAGTCCTGCACCGTAGCCTTCAAGTCCTCGACGGCCTGCTCCACCCGGCCGATCCGCAGGGAGAGCCGGCGCAGGGTCTTGGGGGACTCTAGCAGCTCCCGCGTGAGCAGGCGTTGGCGCAGGGCCTCCACCCACTCTGGGTGCCGGTCCAGCAGACGCACCAGGTCGTTGAAATCCCGCACCGTGAACCCCATCCTGGCCTCCTTGAGCAATTGTATCACAAGTATGATATACAGCCGATGGGTCAGGATGTTGCCCTCCTTTCGAGGCGGGAAAGGGCTTCCGGTGTATACACCGATGCAAGGGTAAGTCGCGCCTCCCCGGCAGAGGCCATCGTGACGTTTTTCCGAACAGATCAACCGCTGATCCTTGCCCATCGGGGGGCCTCCCGGATCGCTCCGGAGAACACCCTAACAGCTTTCCGTCTGGCCCTGGAGCAAGGTGCCGACGGGCTGGAGCTGGACGTCCGGCTCTCCCGAGACGGTGTCCCGGTGGTGTTCCATGATGCGGAATTAAGCCGCACCACCGATGGCCAGGGCCGGATCTCAGAGAAGACGCTGGCGGAGCTCCGGGCGCTGGACGCAGGAAGATGGTTCGATCCCTGCTTCGCGGGGGAGCAGATCCCCACTCTGGAAGAGGTTCTAAAAGCTTTCGGGGATCAGACTCTTTACAACATCGAGCTGAAGACCTTCGGGGTGCGAGATGATGGGCTAGTGCGAGCGGTGCTGGCGTGCATCCGGCGCCAGGGGCTGGCCCATCGGACGTTGCTCTCCTCCTTCAACCCTCTGGCCCTGCGCCGCGCCTGGCGCCTAGCGCCGGAGATCCCCCGTGGACTTCTGGTGGATCTCGATCTTCCCCTCCCGTTGCGCCGGGCCTGGCTGGCCTTCCTTGTCCCTCATCAGGCTCGACATCTTCAGTTCCGCATGATCGAGGAGCGAACGGTCTCCTGGTGTCGGCGGCGCGGCCTGGCGGTGATGGCCTGGACGGTGAACGATCCTCAGGAGGCGGAGCGTCTGATCCGCCTGAGGGTGGACGGCCTGATCACCGATGAGCCGGCCCTCTTAGCCCATCTTTTGGGGGATCGATGAACCTCTATGGCGGCCGGAGGACATGCTACAATGCAGGATCGTGATGAACGAGAGGAGGCAGGCGCGATGATCTGTCTGGACGACCCAGCGCGTTTGCGGGCGCTGGACGCCGGTCAGATGCTGGACCTGGTGGCGGATCTGCCCCGCCAGCTCCGGGCGGGCTGGGAGCTGGCGATGGCGGCGCCGTTGCCTTCCGGGTGGACGGCCTCGGCCTTCGATGGGGTGGTGATCGCTGGGATGGGCGGGTCAGCGATCGGGGCGTCCTTAGTCGCTGCCCTGACGGCCGGAGAATGCCGAACCCCCATCACCGTAGTGCGGGATTACGCTCTGCCGGCCTTCGCCCGCGGGCCGCGGATTCTGGTGATCGCCTCGAGCTATTCTGGGGAGACGGAGGAGACCCTGGAGGCCTTCGAGACCGCCCGACAGCGAGGATGCGCCCTGGCGGCGGTGGCGACCGGCGGGCGCCTGGCCGAGTGGGCGCAAGCGTGGGAGGTCCCGCTCTTCCGGTTCGAGCCGGTCGGGCAGCCTCGGGCGGCCTTAGGCTATTCTTTTTCCATCCTCCTCGGCCTGTTCCACCGGCTGGGCTTGATCCCGGATCAACAGCCCGCCATCGATGAGGCCATCGCCCTCATGGAGGAGGATCTCCAGCGGATGGCCCCCGAGATCCCGGTTGTCCAGAACCCGGCCAAGCGGATGGCCGGGCAGCTGATCGGCCGCCTCCCCGTGATCTTTGGGGCCGGGCCCCTGGCAGAGGTCGCCCGCCGCTGGAAAACTCAGATCAACGAGAACGCGAAGGCGGCGGCGGTCTTCGAAGCCCTGCCTGAGGCGGATCACAACACCATCGTGGGGACCGAGTTCCCCGCCGAGCTGCTATCCCACGTGATGGCCCTGTTCCTGACCGCGCCTGCGGATCACCCGCGCAACGCCCTGCGGGCTCGCATCACCCGGGAGATTTTCATGAAGAAGGGGGTGAACACGGATCTCTTCGTGGGGCGAGGCTCCAGCCTCATCGCCCAGGCCTTCTCCCTGATCCTGCTGGGGGATCTCATCAGCGTGTATCTGGCCCTGGCCTACGAGATCGATCCGTCGCCGGTGCAGGTGATCGCCGAGCTGAAGGCTCGCCTGGCGGGAGGCTGAGCGCATGCCGCGAGGGTGGCAGGAGGTCGTCCCCGGCATACGGATCCATATGGGCCGGCTGCGCCGGGCGGCGCGCGCCCTGAGGCTCCAGGTGATCTTCCTGTTCGGCTCCCGGGCCCGAGGCCGGCCTCACGGGGCCAGCGACGTGGATCTGGCCGTGCGCGCAGCTTCCCCACCCTGGCGGGACTGGCGATGGCAGCTTCGATGCGTCCGGCAGCTGGCGGAAGCAGTGGAAGGGGCAGAGGTGGATTTGGCTTTCCTAAACCACGCCTCACCGGAGCTGCTCTGGGAGGCATGCCAGGGCATCCTCCTCTATGAGGATCAGCCCCTGCGGGGGGCTTCCCTTCGCTCCTATGCATTGCGCCTCTATGAAGATCATGAGAAGCTGCGCCGCGCGGCCCTCCGCGCGCTGAGGCGAAGCCATGGCCGCCCGAAAGCCTCACGGCGTTCTGCTCGCGAAACTCCAGAACCTTGAAGCCTATCTCCAGGAGCTGGAATCCCTGGTGAGGATTCCGCTTGCTGAGTTCATGGGGCGCCCCTATTACCGAAGGGCTGCGGAGCGTTTGATCCAGATCATCGTAGAAGACACCATCGATTGTGGAACGCTGGTGTTAGACCTGCTAGGAAAGCCCATCCCCATAGCTTCCCGCGAGGTGTTTGTTCGTCTGTATCAGGCCGGTGTTCTGGGACGCTCGTTGGCCCATCGCTTCCAGGAATATGTATGATTGCGCAACCGAATCGTCCACGACTATGACCGGATAGAGGCCCAGCTGGCTTATCGGGTCGGACAGCGATTGGTGCGGGATGGCCGTTCCGATCTGGACGCTTTGTCGCGCTGGGTCCAGGGACGGATCCGTTGATCCCTGTCATCGGCATAAAGCAATCCATTTAGAATGGATCATCAAGATGCTTTCTCAGGAGGATCCTATGTCGCAGTACGACGTGGTGATCATCGGAGGCGGTCCGGGGGGGTATGTGGCAGCTATCCGGGCCGCTCAGCTGGGCTTGAAGACGGCCCTGATCGAGCGGGAGCACCTGGGGGGGGTGTGCCTGAACTGGGGCTGCATCCCCACCAAAGCCCTGCTGCGCAACGCCGAGGTCATTGAGCTCCTGCGCCGGGGGGATGAGTTCGGCTTCTCTTTCGAGAACCTGCGCATTGACTATGAAGCGGCTTACCGTCGCAGCCGTCAGGTGGCGGACCGCTTGGTGCGGGGCATCCAGTTCCTGATGCGCAAGAACCGCATCGACGTCTATGAAGGAGAGGGCCGCCTGCGCTCGGCCAGCCAGGTGGAGGTCCGCCCCACCCAGGGGACAGCGGTGGGCGGCCAGCGCTTTGAGGGCGTCCTGGAGGCCAAATACATCGTTCTGGCCACCGGGGCGCGGCCGCGGCTGCTGCCCGGCCTCTCCCTGGATCCGCCCCGGGTGATCACCTACCGCCAGGCCCTGGAGCTGAAGCGGGTCCCCCGTTCCATCGTCATCATCGGGGCCGGCCCCATCGGCCTGGAGTTCGCCTATCTCTTCCGGGTCTACGGCGCGGAGGTCACCTTGATCGAGATGCTGCCGCACCTTGCGCCCCTGGAGGACGAGGAGATCAGCGTCGAGCTGGAGAAGCAGTTCACCCGCATGGGGATTCGCTTCATGACGAACACGCGGGTGGAGGCGGTGCGAGCGGCAGGCGAGGGGGTGGCCGTAGAGGCCGGCGGCCAGATCCTCCAGGCGGAGACCGTGCTGGTGGCCATCGGCGTCCAGCCGAACACGAAGGATCTGGGCCTGGAGGCGGTGGGGGTCCAGGTGGAGCGCGGGGCGGTGGTGGTGAACGATTTCCTGCAGACCTCAGTGCCGAACATCTACGCCATCGGCGACCTCACCGGGAAGCTGGCCCTGGCCCACGTGGCCTCGGCCCAGGGGATCGTGGCCGTCGAGCACATCGCTGCCCGGGAGGGAAAGGGGCCTATGCCGCCGGCCCTGGATTACCTGTCCATGCCTCGTTGCACCTACTGCCGCCCGCAGATCGCCTCCATGGGGTTAACGGAGAAGCAGGCCAAAGAACAGGGATACACCGTGAAGGTGGGGAAGTTCCCCTTCCAGGCTAACGGCAAGGCCCTGGCCTTCGGGGAGCACGCGGGGTTCGTCAAGCTGGTCGTGGACGCCAAATACGGCGAGATCCTGGGGGTTCACATGATCGGCCCGGAGGTCACCGAGCTGCTGCCGGAGCTGGTCCTGGCCCGCACCGCGGAGCTCACCCCCGAGGAGATCGTCCGCGCCGTCCATGCCCATCCCACCCTCAGCGAGGCGCTGGCCGAGGCGGCCCACGCGGCCCTGGGGGCGGCCATCCACATTTAAGGGGGAGATCCCCTCAAGGGAAGGCGGGGGTGGGCGATGCGAACCGTCCACCCCCTTTCGATTCAGGGGACGTCCACCGCCACCCGCACGTCCACGTCCACCGGCCCCGCTCCGTTGTTCTGGAGCGTGAAGTAGGCGCAGCCGCCGAGCCCGCTCCCCTCCGGTCCTTTCCACATCCGTTCGACGCCGTGGGTGTTCACGGTCCATACGATCCCCTCGCCGTTCCCGGCGGTGACTTTCCAGGAGAGGGCGAGGCCGAAGCCGGCGCACGCCGGCCGTTCGGTGTAGCCGATCATCGCCGCGATCTCGTAGCCGTCGTGGGCCCACGACGCGCCACCGTCCAGGTGGAGGTGGAGACATCCCTCGGCCGCCCGGGTTGTGATAGGTCCTCCTCTCATCGGTTTCAGGCCGGCCCAGGGGACGCTCACTCCCATCGGAAGAACCTCGCGGCGAGCGCCCCGCCGATCGCTCCCGTTGCCGCCAGGAAGGCGAGGTCCCCGAGGTGGCTTCCCAGCGACCCCCCGGCCCACAATCCGCGCATCAGGACGACGAAGTGGGTAAGGGGAAGCCATGCTGAGATGCGGCGGATGGACTCCGGCAGAATCTCCAGCGGCATCCAGGCGCCGCCCAGGGCCATCATGGGAAAGCTCAGGATCATCCCCACCACCTGAGCGGTGCGGGCGGTGGGCGCCAGGCTGCCGATCGTCATCCCCAGGCCCAGAAACGCGAGGGCGCCCAGGAGGAAGCCGGCGACGACCGCCAGCGGATTCCCATCGAAGCGCATCCCAAACAGCAGCCGTCCCGCCAGGATCAGGGCGATCCCACCGAGGAGCGTCACCCCCATATACATGGCGATCTGAGCGGTTAAGTAGGCCGCGGGGGGCAGCGGCGTCGCCCGGAACCGACGTAGGATCTTCGCCTCCCGCTGCGCAGCCGTGCCGATGGGCACGGAGATCAATCCGACAGTGGCGACGATCAATCCCAGATAGGCGGGCACGCTCACATCGACCATCCCCCGCCCGCCCAGCATCGGCGAGGGGCGGTTGCCATAGATCGAACCGAAGAGGATCAGCATCATCGGAGCGAAGGCGAAGGTGAAGAAGGCGGCTACCGGTTCCCGCAAATACAGCTTCGTCTCCATCAGGAAAAGGCGCGCCCAGGCTCGTGTCATCATGGTTGTCCTCCTTCCGAAGATACTTCGGAACCATTTGTCTCCTCCATCGGCCGGCCGGTGAGGGCCAGGAAGACGTCCTCCAGGTTCGGCTGCTCCACCCGCAGGTCCCGGGGGGCGATCCCCTGCGCCGCCACGGCCTCCATCACCTGTGCAACCAGGCGATCCCCTTGGCCGTAAACCACTACCCGTTCCCCGAGTCGCTCCACCCGGGAGGCTCCCGGGAGGTTCCTCAGCGAGGCGGGATCGAAGGCCGTGTCGACGGTGAAGATCACCCGGCGCTCGGCCCCCAGGGAGCGGATGAGGCGCTCCGGTGTGTCCAGGGCCACCAGCCGCCCCCGGTCCACGATGGCCACCCGATCGCAAAGCCGTTCGGCCTCTTCCATATAGTGGGTGGTCAGGAACACTGTGCGTCCCTCCCCTCGGAGCTCTCGCACCAGATCCCACATCGCCCGCCGGGCGTGGGGATCCAAGCCGGTGGTGAGCTCGTCCAGGAAGAGGATCTCCGGGTTGCCGATCAGGGCGAGGGCGATGGAGAGCCGCTGCTTCAGGCCGCCGGAAAGCTGCTCGAAAGCCCGGCGGCGATGCTCCGCCAGGCCAAGGCGCTGGAGCAACGTTTTCGGATCCGCCGGGCGGGGATAGAAGGCGGCGAACAGCCAGAGGGCTTCCTCCACCCGCATCCGGTCCGGCAGCCCGCCTTCCTGGAGCTGGATGCCGATCCGCTGCCGCAGCCGGAGGCCCTCCCGATTGGGATCCATCCCCAGCACCCGGACCATTCCCCCATCCCGCCGCCGCAGGCCCTCTAGACACTCAATGGTGGTCGTCTTGCCTGCTCCGTTGGGGCCCACCATCCCGAAGATCTCCCCCTCATAGACCTCAAAGGAGATCCCATCGACCGCGACATGTGATCCGTAGGCTTTCCGCAACCCTTCCACCTCGATCACCGCTCGCATGTTCGGCCTCCTTAGCTGAATTGGAAATCGGCGCAGAGCCCGCTATTCATAGGACTCATCGGCCGGCCCGCGCCGGGCGAACGGCTTTCGCGGCGGCGCAGGCCGACGTGTGGCGCATCAGCGCCTCACGAGGCCGATCAACGGATTTTTTGAAGTTCATCATTCGGCCTGGAGCTCAGCGCAGGAAGAGCAACGGGACTGCGATATCCACCCACAGGTTGTTCAGGAAGTGCATCAGGATGCAGGGATACATCGATCGATAGCGCATGTAGAGCAGGGCGGGGAAGAAGGACCAGAAGAACATATAGAGGACGAGGCCGGGCCCGATGGCGCCGTGATAAAGGGCGAAGAGAACGTTATGCAGGAGCAGCGCCCCGAGACGGCCGATGCGTCCTTCCAGGGCCGGGAGCACATATCCCCGGAACATGGTATCCTCAGCCGGGGGGACCAGGATCAGGCCGGCCAGGGCCGCTGTTGCGAATTCCGGGATGGAGGCGGGCTGGATGAAGCCCCGTCGCGCGGGATCCCAGTAGAGGGGGATGCCGAGGGCTTGCCGCAGGGCGTCGAAGGGCAGCCAGATCATCACGGCCGCCCATGCCCCCAGAACGGCCAGCCCGATGGCGTCCGGGGAGAGCCTCCCCCGCCATCCCAGATCTGCAAGGCCGATGCCTTCCCGACGGAGGATCCGCACGAGGGCCCACGCGGTGGCAGCGGCCCACAACGCGTAGAGCAGCACGCGCAACAGGGCCGGATCGCGGATCCCGAGGGCCAGGGCTGCTCTCTCCGGGGGAAGGCCTGCCATGCGGATGCCGAATAAGGTCACGGACGTGGCGATGATGCTGATGAAGGGGAAGAGAAGATACCGGATCGGAAGGGACGTGCGCATCGCTTCACCTCCTGTCTACGGGTTTTCTCACTGCCCATCGATCCGATGGAGTTCGCGAAGCCCTGCGGCGGCCATCACCAGGCCCAGCGCGCCCTCCAGCGCGAAGGCGAGATCTGGACGGCCGGCGAACAAAGCGAGGAAGGGGACGCCGAAGGCGCAGAGGATGCCCAGCGGGAAAAAGAGGGGGACCAGGACACCGTAGAGGAAAAGGCCGATCCCGATGGCGTAGCCCCAGAGGGCGGTGGCCGCTCCGGCCGGGAGGGAGGCCGGGCTCAGGCCGGCGATCAGCACGGTCATCCCGCCCATGAGGATCCCCCACGCCCAGCCGATCTTGGGGGCGATGGCGACCCGCAGGGGAGGCATCCCCGCCAGCCGTCCCCGACGGGCGGCGACGGTGTAGACCGCCCCGATCCCTCCGGCGGCCGTCAGCAGGACGGCGCCCAGCGTCCAGTCCGGAGAGCGGGTGAGGGTCCAGATCACGGCGGCCAGGATCCCTGCGATGGCCCACACCAGGCCGGCCGGGAGGATCCCGGCGAGGGGCGCGGTAGCCCCCCAAAAAGCCACGTAGAGGGTAGGGGCCCAGAAGGAGCGGCCGAACAGCAGCCCTGCGAAGATGTTGAAGGCGGAGTAAAGGCCGAAGGCGATCATGTAGTGGGCGAAGTGTCGGGCTTCGGACTGCCCCTTCATCGCGATCAGCCGGAGGATGTCTACGGTGTCCAGCAACTCCTGAATCGCCTGATCATCCGACCGCATTCGGACCTCCTGTTCTGTGAAGGGTGGGGATCAGCGCCGGGCGCGCGCGCCGGGCTTTTTCAGGGACCGCAACAGGGCGGACAGGCGTTCCAGGTATTCCCGCAGCCGGCGGCGGCCCTCCAGGGTGAGGGTGTAGGTGGTGCGGGGTCGTCGCCCCACGAAGGCCTTGTGCACCTCGAGGAGGCCGTGCTCCTCCAGCACGCGCAGATGCTGGGCCAGGTTGCCGTCGGTCACCCCCAGCTCCCGCTTCAGGGTCCCGAAATCCAGCTCCCCGGCCTGCAGGAGCAGGCTCATGATCCCCAGACGCACCCGCTCGTGGATGATGGGGTCCAGATCCAGGATCTCCATAAATGGACGCTGTCCGCCGGGAGCCCCCGGGATGCGGGGGCAGAGCTCGGGTTGTTCTGTCTGACAAAATACTTTGCGATACAAAGTATATGCGCCGGGTTTGGAGTTGTCAAGGGGTCGGGCCGCGGCTTCCGGAGGGGGGCAACCTTTTGGCTCCCGGGGATCCGTGTGCTACGATAGCCATGCGCGCGTTTCCCCTTCCGAAACCCGACGACGGGGAGGCAAAGCAGCGATGACACGCGCAGATCCTTTCGGCGCGAAGACGACGCTGGAGACGGCGGCCGGCAAGGTGACCTTCTACCGAATCGGCCGGCTGGCGGAGCATGGGGTGGGCGATCCCTCCCGCCTGCCCTTCTCCATCCGGGTCCTCCTGGAGAACCTCCTCCGCCATTGCGACGGCCATCTGGTGACGGAAGAGGACGTGCGGGCCCTGGCCCGCTGGGCCCCTCGGGATCTCCCGGATCGCGAGATCCCCTTCATGCCCGCCCGGGTGATCCTCCAGGACTTCACCGGCGTCCCTGCGGTGGTGGATCTGGCGGCGATGCGCTCGGCGGTGAAGCGCCTGGGCGGGGATCCCCGACGGATCAACCCCCTGGTCCCGGCGGATCTGGTGATCGATCACTCGGTGCAGGTGGATTTCTTCGGGACGGAGCTCGCTTTTCACCTGAACGTGGAGAAGGAGTTCGAACGCAACCGGGAGCGCTACGCGCTGCTGCGCTGGGCCCAGAAGGCCTTCCGGAACTGCCGGGTGGTGCCCCCCGGCACCGGCATCGTCCACCAGGTGAACCTGGAATACCTGGCGAAGGTGGTCCAGACCCGGGAGGTGAACGGGGAGGTGGAGGCCTTCCCGGACACCTTGGTGGGCACGGATTCCCACACGACGATGATCAACGCCCTGGGCGTGCTGGGCTGGGGCGTGGGCGGCATCGAGGCCGAGGCGGTGATGCTGGGCCAGCCTTACGATATGTGCATCCCGGAGGTGATCGGCGTCCGCCTCACGGGCCGCCTCCCCGAGGGCGCCACGGCCACCGACCTCGTCCTCACCATCACCCAGCTCCTCCGCAAGAAGGGGGTGGTGGATAAGTTCGTGGAGTTCTTCGGGCCCGGGCTCCGCGCCCTCAGCCTGCCGGACCGGGCGACCATCGCCAACATGGCGCCCGAATACGGCGCCACATGCGGGTTCTTCCCGGTGGATGGGGAGACGCTGGCGTATCTGCGGGGCACCGGGCGGGATCCGGATCTGGTGGACCTGGTGGAGCGCTACACGAAGGCCCAGGGCCTCTTTTACAATGGCCAGGGGCCGGATCCCCTCTATACGGATGTGGTGGAGCTGGATCTGGGGACCATCGAGCCTACCCTGGCCGGGCCGCGGCGCCCCCATGACCGGGTGCCCCTGCGGGAGGTGAAGCGCCAGTTCTGGGAGAGCATCGCCTCGATGTTGCCGTCCCTGAACCCGGCTCAGGCGCAGGCCGTCGGCCGGCTGGAAGGGGAGGGCGGGGTGGTCGCGCCCGCTCCCGCGGCGACGGCGGCCCCCTCCGCCCCCGCCACCTGGGTGAGCCTGGATGGCCAGACGGTGGCCCTGGGGCACGGCGCCGTGGTGATTGCGGCCATCACCTCCTGTACCAACACCTCGAACCCCTCCGTGATGATCGGGGCCGGGTTGCTGGCCCGTAACGCGGTCCAGCGCGGGCTGACGGTGAAGCCCCACGTGAAGACCAGCCTGGCCCCCGGCTCGCCGGTGGTGGTGGATTACCTGCGCCAGGCGGGCCTGTTGCCCTACCTGGAGGCCCTGCGCTTCCATCTGGTCGGGTTCGGCTGCACCACCTGCATCGGCAACAGCGGCCCGCTGCCCGAGCCCATCGCCAAAGCCATTCGGGAGCACAACCTGGTGGCCGTCGCCGTCCTGAGCGGGAACCGCAACTTCGAGGCCCGGATCCATCCTCTGGTGCGCGCCAACTACCTGGCCTCTCCCATGCTGGTGGTGGCCTACGCCCTGGCCGGCCGCATCGACATCGACTTCGAGCGCGAGCCCGTGGGGTTCGATCCCAACGGCCAGCCGGTCTTCCTGCGGGACATCTGGCCCTCCCAGGAGGAGATCCAGGGGACGATCCGCGAGAGCCTGGACCCGGAGATGTTCCGGGCCCGCTACGCCCGCGTCTTCGAAGGGGATGAGCGGTGGCGGAGCCTCCCGGTCCCGGAGGGGGATCTCTATGAATGGGATCCGGATTCCACCTACATCCAGGAGCCGCCGTTCTTCCGGGAGTTCTCCCTGGAGCCTCCGCCGCTGCAGGACATCCGGGGAGCGCGGGTCTTGGCCGTGCTGGGCGACACCGTCACCACCGATCACATCTCCCCCGCCGGCAGCATCCCGGTCAACAGCCCTGCGGGGCAGTATCTGATCTCCCGGGGGGTTCAGCCGGCCGACTTCAACACCTACGGCGCCCGGCGGGGCAACCACGAGGTGATGATCCGCGGCACCTTCGCCAACATCCGCCTGAAGAACCTGCTGGTGCCGGGGACCGAGGGCGGCTACACGGTCTATCATCCCACCGGGGAGCGGATGACCATCTATGAGGCGGCGATGCGCTATCAGGAGGCGGGGATCCCGCTGATCCTCCTCGCCGGCAAGGAATACGGCAGCGGCTCCTCTCGGGACTGGGCGGCCAAGGGCACGGCGCTGCTAGGGGTCAAGACGGTGCTGGCCGAGTCCTTCGAGCGGATCCACCGCAGCAACCTGGTGGGGATGGGCGTGTTGCCGTTGCAGTTCCGTCCCGGCGAGAGCCGGGAATTCTTGGGCCTCACCGGCTTCGAGACCTACGACATCGAGGGGATCGCTCAGGGCCTGCGCCCGCGCCAGGAGGTCATCGTGCGGGCCCGGCAGGCGGATGGGGCGGAGATCGCCTTCCCGGCCATTGCCCGCCTGGACACGCCGGTGGAGGTGGAATACTATCAGCACGGTGGGATCCTCCCGGCGGTGCTGCGGCGGATCCTGCAGGAGGTGTTCTGAGAGAAAGCCCGGAGGGAGGGCCCGGGCTTCTACATCCTCTGATCACAGGAGGTCACCATGGATGAGAAGCTAGCGCAGCTCATTGAAGGCCTGAACCAGGATCTCAACGCGGAGCTCAACACGATCATCCGCTACATCCGACACGCCAGCGTCCTCAGGGGCCTGGCCGGCCACGAGGTGCGGGAGCTCCTTCAAAAGGAGGTGATGGACGAGGTCAAGCACGCCATGTATCTGGCCGACAAGATCGTGGCCCTGGGCGGAACCCCGCGGATCCAGCCCCAGGCGCCCGTCGAGGTCTCCGACTGGCGGGGGGTGCTGGAGGACTCCCTCCAGTTTGAGCTGGAGGCCATTGCGGGCTACCGGGAGCGGGCCGCCCAAGCGGAGGCGGTGGGGGACATCGGCCTGAAGGCCACCCTGGAGATGTTCGCCGAGGACGAGACCCGGCACAAGGAGGAGATCGAGCGGCTCCTGGGCGGGCCGGTCTTTTAGCCGGATGGGCAACAATCTGGGGGGTGGCCGTTCGGCCGCCCCCCGGTTCACCGAATCGGGAACACCGCTTACATCCTCTGAATTTCCAGAGACAAGGTCAAGCCAAGAAAAGAGATGGTTGGGATGAGTTGGTGTCGAAAGATTAGTATCGAACAAATTTGTGAAGTTATTCGGCGGTAATGGAAACCCTGGGCGGTACGCCTGTGTTTGCAGGCACACGCGTTCCGATTCAGGCGTTCCTGGATTACCTGGAGGCAGGGCATACTCTGGATGAATTTCTCGAGGATTTCCCTACGGTAACCCGAGAACAGGCCATCGGGGTCCTGGAGCACCTGAAAGCCTTATTGCTTGCTGAGGCGTAAGACCCGATGTGGATATTCCTTGACGAGTGCTTGCCTCGACGCTTAAAAGCGATGTTCACGGATCATGAGGTTCAAACAGTTCTAGAGATGGGATGGGCAGGTCTGGAAGATATGGAGATTGTGAGAAGAGCTGGGAGGCAATTCGATGTGTTTGTGACTATTGATAGGAGCTTCCATCTCCTGAAATTATCGCCTTCCTCAGTGATGCCTCTGGCGGTGATCATCTTGAGGGCTCCAACCAACCGCTTCGAGGATCTGCAGCCCCTTATGCAAGAAGTTCACTCGATGCTTTCGGATCTTTCGCCTGGTCAAGTTGCACAGATCAGCTGAGGGGCTTATGGGGTTGGCTCGTCGGGTGGTCGGTCATCGGTCAGTCATCCGCTTGTTGGAGCGCCAGCGAGCGGAAGAGCGGATCGCCCACGCGTATCTGTTCACGGGTCCGCCACAGGTCGGACGGCGGACCCTGGCCTGGGCGTGGGGGATGGCCCTGTTGTGCCCTGACCTAGATCCTCCCTGTGGGTCCTGCCGCTCGTGCCGCCGGATGGAGGCCGGACATCATCCCGATGCCCTGTATGTGGCCCCCGAGGGCAACAGCCTGAAGATCGATCAGGTCCGCGAGGTCCAGCGGCTGCTCGCCCTCACCCCAGTGGAGGGGCCTTATCGCATCGTGCTCTTCGATGCGGCAGAGAAGATGACGACAGAGGCGGCAAACGCCCTGCTGAAGACCCTGGAGGAACCGCCCTCCTATGCGGTGCTGATGCTCATCGCGCCCTCCCCGGAGTCCCTGCTGCCCACCGTGGTCTCCCGCTGCCAGGTCCTCTCCTTCGATCCCGTGCCGATCCTGGAGGTCCGTCAGGCCTTGCAAGCCCGCTGGGGCGTCCCGGCGGAGCGAGCGGATCGCTTGGCGCGGCGCTCCGGGGGGCGCATCGGATGGGCCGTGCAGGCGGCCCATGACCCGGAGGTGGAGGCCCGCTATGAGGAGCGGATCCGCCAGATCCATCGCCTGCTGACCCAGAGGCGGTGGGAACGGTTCCGGTTCGCCGAAGAGCTGGCTGGAGAAGAGGAGGAAACCCGCCAGGCCTTTCTGGAGACCGCTATGGCATGGTGGCGAGACGTCCTGTATTGCGCAGCGGGGACGGCGTTGCCCCTGATTCACGAGGAGGACCGCAGGCGCATCCAGCGGGCCGCGGAGCGGGTGGGCCTGGAGGGTGCGCGGGCCGCCCTGGAGGCCACGCGGCGAGCGTGGATCGCTTTGCAGCGTAACGCCAACGCCCGCCTCGCCCTAGAGGCCATGCTCCTGGACTGGCCTTTCCTTCCCGAGGAAGATTTCGAATCGGAGCGCCTGCCCGCTCCTGGGATCCTGCTGGATGTGTCAGGAGGCATGCCGTGAGCCGTTGCAGAGCGCTCCCCAGCCTCCTCCTGTTGCTCCTGTTCGCCGGATCCAGCCCCATGCGCCCGGACGGGATCCCTCCAGCGGATGTGGAGAACGCGCTCTGGTATGTGTGGAGCCGCTACGCTCCCGCCATCTCATCCCATGTGCCTGGTTCTCCTCCGATTAAGGCGCAGGTTCAAGCCGGATCGCATCGAGTCCATCTCCCCCTGGTGATGCGCGCGCCTTCAGCGGTGCCGGAGTTTCGCGCCCTCTGGGTGACGCGTTTTGACTGGACCCGGGTGGATGGAACGTGGGCGCGGCCAGAGATGCTGGTGGCTATTGTTGATCAGGCCGCCGCTGCCCGCTTCAACGTTCTCCTGTTTCAGGTTCGCGGGGTAGGGGACGCTTACTACGCGCCGGGGTATGAGCCGTGGGCAGCGCGCCTGACCGGGACCATCACGCGCACCATGGGGACTTCGCCAGGGTTTGATCCGCTCCGGGTGCTTCTGGATGCGGCCCGCGCCCGGGGGCTTCAGGTTCACGCTCATGTCAACGTGTATCCGACGTGGCTCTGCGGCGTGGGGGCGCCTGCGGATGGCCTGAACCCGCCTCATCCCTTCTGGACCTTTTCCCGAACGAACGGGCGCTCGTGGAGCGCATGGCGGGTGCATGACGCCTCGAGGATGCCAATGAGCATCACGAACTGTGGCAGCTACCTCTGGGTCACCCCGGCATGGCCTGGGGTGCGGGATCACCTCCGGCGGGTGGTAGAGGACCTAATGCGCCGGTATGACCTGGATGGAGTGCATCTGGACCTGGTCCGCTACCCGGGGAGGGGCTATTCCTACGACCCGTTTACCCCCTCCTTCAGCAGTCCGGCGGAGCGGGCGGAGTGGCAGCGGGAGCAGGTGAACGCCATGGTCCGGGAGATCTCGACAACGGTGAGAGGGATCCGTCCGCGGGCCTGGGTCACCGCTGCGGTGTGGGGGGTCTATCAGAACCGGTGGCGCTGGCCGGGCTTCACTCAGGGCTATTCGGACTACTATCAGGATTCCAAGCGTTGGCTGCGGGAGGGGTGGGTGGACGCCCTCATGCCGATGATCTACCCGGCGGGGCCCTCCGCGAACTGCCCGGACACCACGGTCTGGACCCTGGATCGTTTCCGCACCCTGGTGGCGGATTTCCTGGCAGACGCCGGCCGGCGCTACGTGTTCCCGGGCATCCACGGGGGTTATGCGTGCTTCCAGGACGTCCTGGATCGTATCCAGGCCGCACGGGGGCTGGGAGCCCGGGGGATGGCGATCTTCTCCTACGGCCCTCTGAGCCAGCGGGGCTACTGGGACGAGCTGGCCGCCCAGGCCTTCCTGCAGCCCGCCCCTGTCCCCCCGCTGCCTTGAAGAGGTCAAAACGAATTTCGGCCTACGTTCAGAGGGCTTGATCCAACGAGTCAGAGAGGGGCTGGCCCCAAACACACGAAGTCGACCTCCAGGGTTCCCTTGCATACCTCCATTTGTGGATGCCCCCCTCTCTTCACGCAGGCTTGGCTCGGATTCGCCCTCGCTGAGGGGGAGGAGGCGCGAGCCTCGACACAAGCACACGAATCCGGCCCCTGGGGCCTGCTCGCATGCCTCCATTCGTGCGTTCGTGTTCTCATTCGCGGATGGCCCCTCATCCGCCTTTCATAAACTCCTCGATGGCCGCGCGGTGGATGCGGTAGGTGGTCCCGATCTTGCGGGCCTTCAGCTGGCCGGACTCGATGAGCTGCACCACGTCTTCGGGGGAGACCCTCAGGTAGGCGGCGGCTTCCTCCACGGTCATGATCTCTGGGGCGAGGGCAGGGCCGGTCGGAGCGGCCGGGCGGGTCATGCCCTGGAAGAGCTGGGTGAAGACCTGAGCGAGCCCGAAGCTGGCCCCTGCGCCTACGCCGGCCGCGGCCAGCCCCCCCAGCTCCTGCTGGGCTGCCTCCCGCAGGGCATCCGCCGCCTGCAGCTGGGCGTAGGTCTGGACGTCGAGCAGCCCCATGGCTCGCAGCTCCTCGATGGTCTTCGAGGAGGGACGCAACGACTGCACGTAGAAGGCCTTGAGATCCAGCCCCAGGGCCCTGAAATCCTCCTGAGCTTTGGCCCGCACGGCCGCGCCGAGCTCCTCGAAGAACCCGGCCAGGTCCACCACCGGGCGGTTGAAGTTCCCCACCGTATCGGCCAGCTTGCTCACCAGGATGCTGCGCAGGTAATCCACGATGCGCTCGGTCTCATACAGGCGCTGCACGCCCACGATCTTGTTGACGAAGAGCTGGGGATCCCGCACCTGAAGGGCGAAGGTCCCGTGGCCCTGGAGCAGCGCCACCCCCAGGCCCAGGCCGGGGTTGCGCACCACGATGGGATCCGGGGTCCCCCATTTAAGGTCGATGAACTCCCGAGTGGAGACGAAGTAGACCTCGGCCGTGAAAGGGGAGCGGCCGCTGAAAAGAGGACCCAGCAGGTTGATCAGCAGCGGGATGTTGGCCGTGGTCAGGGTGTGGCGGCCCGGCCCGAACACGTCCAGGGCCCTCCCGTCCCGGAAGAACACCGCGACCTGGCTCTCCCGCACGATGAGCTGGGAGCCCAGCCGGAAATCCCCGGCCCCCTCCTCCGGGAAGCGCTGGACGATCTCCCGCCCGGTGTCATCGGACCACTCGATCACATCGAAAATCCGGGGCATCTTCCCCTCCTAACCGGAGTTAGAACCGGGCCGAAATGAATTTCAGCCCGCGACTTTCCCCTTGAAGGTCCCGGTCTCATTTTACCGGGGGCAGGGGTTTGCGGGAATCCATCGTACGGCTTGCGCCTCCGTTCCGCGCCCTCCGGAAGAGGCGGTGGAGGGGGAATGGGACTACAATCGGGGTGATTCGCGTTTTTCGACCACCGGCGGGCTCCCAACGCGGGGGAGCAGCCGGAAGCGGTCTCGCTCCGGAGGCGTCCGATGGTTAAGCCGGCCCGGCAGGATGAGGAGCTATCCCCGCGGGTCCCATTGGTGACGCTGACGGAGGCAGCAGCCCGACGCTTGCAAGACATCATCCGAGAGAAGAACATCCTCGCACGGCATCTGCGGGTGTTCGTCGCCAGCAGGAGATGTTGCGGGCTTCAGTATGGCATAGGGTTCGAGGATCAGCCCGCGGAGACAGATCACCGGCTGGAGAGCCAGGGGATCTACCTCTTGGTGGACCCGATCAGCGCCTCGTGTCTGTGGGGCTCGATCATCGATTACATTGAGGATCCGGCTGGGGGATTCTTCCGGATCCACAACCCGAACGCTCTTTCCTCCTGCGGGAGCAGTCATTCCTCCGGCTCCGGCTGCGGATGTGGTTCTCATTGAGCAACGAGGGGGCGGACAGAAGAACCCACCCGCCCCCTCCCTAAGCGGTCACATCCCCTCTTCTTTCTGACGGACGACGGCCCCGAGCCGTTCGGCAGCCGCCCGGATCAGGCGTTCCCGCAACGCGGCCACCTCCCGGTCCGTGAGGGTGCGGTCCTCCGCTTGATAGAACACGGTGAAGGCCAAGCTGCGGTGCCCGGGCGGGATGGGCGGCCCCTGGTAGACGTCGAAGAGGTGTACCTCGCGGACCAGGGGGGCGCCGGCCTCGCGGAGCAGGGCGGCCAGGGCAGCCGCCGGCACGCCCTCCGGCACGATGAAGGCCAGGTCCTCCACCACCGGGGGCACCCGGGGCACGGCCTCCAAGACGTGCGCGATGGGCGCCAGCCCCTGCAGGGCTTCCAGATCCAGCTCGGCGACCAGGACGGGCTGATCCGGCAGCTCCCAGGCCCGACGCACCAGCGGATGCAACTCCCCCAGGATCCCCAGGGAACGTCCGCGGGCTTTGACCTCCCCTCCCCGGCCCGGGTGCAGGCCCGGATGCTCCGCCCGCTCGAAGACGGCCTCTGGGATGTGTAGGCGTTCCAGCAGCGCCTCTACGATGCCCTTCAGATCGAAGAAGTCCATCGGCTTCCGATCTACCGGAAGCCACGAGGCCGGATCTCGCGGCCCGGTGAGGGCGATGCCGATCCGTCCCGGCTCCTCTGGAAGGTCCTCTCCGGGATGGGGGAGGAACACCTTCCCGATCTCGAAGATCGCCACCCGTTCCCGGAACCGGAGGTTGGTGCGAAGGGCGCGCAGCAGCCCGGGGAGCAGGGTATGGCGGAGGACGGTGCGCTCCTCACTAATGGGGTTGATCAGCCGGACGTAGTCGGGGGCCGTGTAGGGATTGGCGACGTCGGGAGGGGCCAGGCGGGCTTCATCGTCGGGATGGATCAGAGCATAGGTGATCACTTCTTGGAGCCCGCAAGCCACCAGGATGTCCCGGACCCGCTCCTCGAAGGACCAAGCGGAGTTGCCCCGCTGCGGGGGCATGGGGTCCCGGAGCCGGGTCTCTGGCATCCGGTCGTAGCCCCAGATGCGGGCGACCTCCTCGATCAGATCCTCCGGGCGCTGGCAGTCCAGCCGGTGATCGGGGACGGCGACCCGCCAGGCGGTTGGGGCGGAGCGGGAACCGGCGGGAGGCCGGGTGGGCTCGACCCGGAACTCCAGGGCGCGCAGGATCCGCTTGATCTCGCGGGGCGGGATGGCGAAGCCCAGCACACGCTCCACGTCTTGTGCGGAGAGGGGGATGGTCACCCGCCGGGCCCTGCGGACGTAAGCGTCGACGACCCCACGGGCCACGGTCCCGCCGGCCAGGCGTTGCATGAAGGCCGCAGCGCGCTGGGCGGCTGGGAGAGTCAGCGCCGGATGGATCCCTCGTCCGAAGCGGGCGCTGGCCTCGCTGGGCAGCTTATGGCGGGCGGCCGTGCGGCGGATGGAGATGAAATCGAAGTTGGCGGACTCCAGAAGGACGGCTCGGGTGGTCTCCCCGACTTCCGTCTCCGCTCCGCCCATCACCCCGGCGATGGCGATGGGGCCGGCCTCGTCACAGATCAGGAGATCCTCTGGGTCCAGCGCTCGCTCCGTCCCGTCCAGGGTGCGGATTCGCTCGCCGGGGCGGGCGCGGCGGATGATGATGGTGGGGGGGCGGCCGCCGGCCCGCTCCACCAGCCGCTCGTAGTCGAAGGCGTGGAGAGGCTGGCCCCATTCCAGCATCACGTAGTTAGTGATATCCACGATTTGGTTGATGGGACGCATCCCGCACAGCCGCAGCCGCCATTGCATCCAGTAGGGGGAAGGGCTGACCTGCACGCTCCGGATGACCATGGCGGAGTAGCGGGGGCAGCCCTCTGGGTCCTCGATGCGGATCCCCACGAGGCGGCGGGCCGCTGGGCCAAGGGCCCTAACCGTAGTGGGAGGGTAGCGCAGGCGCTTCCCGGCGAGGGCGGCCACCTCCCGAGCCACCCCGATGATCGAGAAGGCGTGGGCCAGGTTGGGGGTGAGATCGATCTCCAACACCACGTCCCCCATGTAGTCCGCCAGGGGCATCCCCACCGGCGCATCCGGGTCCAGCAGGATGATCCCCTCGTGGTCCTCGGAGATCCCCAGCTCCTTCTCCGAGCAGACCATGGCGTCGGAATAGATCCCGCGGATGGCCCGGCCCTGGAGGGTCATCCTCACCCAGCCCGGCTGGTGGCCATCGTAGAGGGCAGCCCCTTCCAGGGCGAAGGCCACCTTGAGGGGTTGCGCGGGCATCCGCTCCAGGTAGGGGAGCAGGTTGGGGGCGCCGGTGACCACCACCTTGGGCTCCCCCCGGCCGTAGTTCACCGTGGCCAGGAGCAGGCGCTCGGCGTTCGGATGACGCTCCACCCGGAGGATTTGCCCGACGACGATCCGCTCTCGGTCCCATTCCAGGGGGGCGCCGGGGATCCCGAACCGCTCGATGGCGGTCACCTCTAGGCCGGCCAGAGTCAGGCGCTCGGCCAGCTCCTCCGGCGTCAGATCGATCCTCACGTATTCCTGCAGCCAGCACAGCGGAACCCGCATATCCAGTGTCCTCCTCAATGGGATCCCGGAAACTAGGTGGCCGCTCCGGTCTATCCCTCGGAGCGGAGCCCTGTTGCAGTCCCGATAGCCCGGACGTCCTGGATCGCCCCAGGGATCGCCTGAAAGACGAGGCGATCATCCACTTCCCAACAGCCATGAACCAGCTGATGGCGCCTGCGAATGGGGGCGGAGAAGCGCTGAGCCAGCGCCTCACGGATCACGCCGCGCTCCTGGAGCACTTGAAGTGCCTCGCTGTAGGTTTCGAGCGAGCGCCAACAGTTCGGAGCGATCCGATGCGGAGCAATATCCGCTATGGCTTCCGCCGCCATCACCATGTGATACCGGGCGCTGCCCTGCCGGCGCGGGTCGGCCAGGAAATCTGCCTCGGGCATCCAGGCGGGGGAGTCGAGGGCTTGCTGGCTTTCGAACAGCGCGGAGAGCGGGTTGCACAAGCGATCGCTTTGATAGCGGATCATCTAAAGAGCACCTCGTAGGTAAGCTTCGTGCAGGCGGCGGATCTCAAAGGATTCGGACCAGGTCGAGGCCTCGAAGTCAGCGTGGCGGTCCTCGTCGCGGCAGAGGAGGATTCGGCAGGGCCGGATGGCGGCGAAGCGGAAGGCCGGCGGTGTCGCGTTCAGGACCTGCACATCCACCAGGAGGGAGAGGCCGGCCTGGCGCAGGGCCGCCTTCTGGGGCCCAGGGGGCGCGGGAAGGGGATCCAGGAAAGCTGCGATGTCGACGTCCCGGAAGGCTTCCCCCTCAAGGAAGGAGCCATACAGGTAAGCAAAGACCACGTCAGGCTCCCCGGCCGCGGCTTCGGCCAGGATCGATTCCACGCGGCGTTTTTCTTCATCGGGGATCCGCCAGGTTTTGACTCGCTCCATCTCCATCCCTTAATCGAACTGCTCCAGGAAGCGCATGTCGTTGGCCCAGAAATATCGAATGTCATCGATGCGATGCTTGAGCATGGTGATCCGTTGCGGACCCATGCCGAAGGCGAAGCCAGTGAAGCGGCGGGGATCGTAGCCGCCGTTCTGCAGGACCACCGGGTGCACCATCCCGGCGCCGGCGATCTCGAGCCAGCCGGTGTGCTTGCAGACCCGGCACCCTCGCCCCTCGCAGAGGATGCAGTCTATGTCCACCTCCACGCTGGGCTCGGTGAAGGGGAAATAAGAGGCACGGAAGCGGACCTTGCGCTCGGGCCCAAACATCCGGCGGGCGAAGTCCGTTAGGGTGCCCTTGAGGTCGCTCATGGTCACCCCGGGTCCCACAGCCAGACCCTCCACCTGATGGAACATGATCTCAGAGCGGGCGGTGATCTGTTCGTAACGATAGCACATCCCGGGCAGGATCACCCGGATAGGCTCGGGGCAGAAGGCCTGCATGGCGTGGATCTGGCCCGGGGAGGTGTGGGTGCGCAGGATCACCCCCTCTCGGTCGGTGTAGAAGGTGCTCCACATGTCCCGGGCGGGGTGATGAGGTGGGATGTTGAGCAGCTGGAAGTTGTATTCATCGGTCTCCACGTCCCGGCTGGTGAAGACCTGGAAGCCCATCTCAGCGAAGATGGCGACGATCTCTCGAAGGGTGCGGGTGGCCGGGTGAAGCCGGCCGGCGCGGACCGGGCGGCCGGGCAGGGTGACGTCAAGAGGCGGTGCCTCCAGCTCGCGGCGCAGGGCGGCCTGGCGCAGGGCCTCCCGCCGCGCGGCGTAGGCCGCCTCAAGGGCCTCTTTGACCTCGTTGGCCTTACGCCCGATGGCCGGCCGCAGCTCCCGGGGGAGATTCCCCAGGACGGCGAAGGCCTCCATCAGCCGGCTGCGCCGGCCTAAATAGCCGGCATACCAGGGCTGAAGGGCCTCCTCGGTGTCCAGCCCCTCCAGCTCCTGCAGCGCTTCCTCGCGCAGCCGCTCCAGCTCGTCCACAGTGACCATGCCGGCATGCCTCCTCGCAAGGATCGATGAGGATCTTTGGGAAACAACCACGCCCTCATCCCGGCCAGGGACGAGGGCGTGGGCTCCCCCGCGGTACCACCCTGCTTGGCCTGCGGCGCGCAGGCCCGCTCTTCGCCGGAGGCAAGAGTCTCCAGCCGCCCGGATAACGGTGGGCCTTCCGGGAACGACTACTGGGAAGAGGGCTTCCGGAGGCCTCTCCGGTTCGTCGTTCCGGCTCCAGGGCGAACTTCCGCCGGTGGTCACCGAGCGGGGCTCTCAGCCGCGGCCCCGCCGCTCTGGCGGCGCCGTCCCGGCCTACTCCTCCCCTTCTTTGCCGTTTGGAAAACAGATCATGCGATTCACGGCGCTTCGAAGCCCCCAGGCGCTTCCAGGGTCCAGGATTGGGGGGCAACCAGCTCCCCTTGGGCTTGTAGCAGAAGGCCCACGCGAGCCTCTCGCGCGATCTCCAAGGCCCGACGGTCCAGGACCACCCCGAAGATCAGGGGCGGCACGGGGCCTTGCACGCCATATGCGCGCAGGGCTTCCTGCACGGCAGCGTTGCGCAGTAGGTCCACGAAATCATGGACCGCGCGGGGCCCGAGACGGGCCTTTACGGAGATGATCAGCCAGGCCTCTTCGCCATCCGGCCTACGCACCCGGGCGATCCCATCCAGCTCCTCGATCCGGTCGATGGTCAGGGTGGTGATGGGCTCCAGGAGAGTGTCACCGCGTTGTGCCAGGTAGCGCTGCACGGCTTCCACCATCTGGCCTTCTACAGTTACGCCAACGATCTGGCCGAACCGATCCAGGGTGCGCTGGAACTGTTCCTGGCGCAGAAGGACCTGCCGCAGGGTCTCCTCAGTGCGGCGCTGGGCTTCGGCGAGTTCGGCGAAGCGTCGGTCGGTCTCGGCACGGTATTCCAGGAACTCCTGGCGGTGGTCCAAGAACTCCCGACGGTGCTCCAAGAACTCCTGGCGGTGGGCGGCGAAGGCCTTGCTCAGGCGTTGGAGGCTTTCCTCGGTGCGACGCTGGGCTTCGGCCAGCTCGGCGAATCGTCGGTCGGTCTCGGCGCGTTGGGCGGCCAGGGACTCCTCGGTGCGGTCCTGGGCTTCAGCGAGTTCAGTGAAACGCCGATCGACGAGATCGTGAAGCTCCTGGTATGCGTTCGGAAGATTCAACAGATCATCCGTCAGGAGCAAGCGGCGCAGCTCCTTCCGCCACTCCTCGTGTTGCTCCAGCAATCGAACCAGATCGTGGAAATCCGTGATAGTGAACGCCATCGAGCCCTCGCGGTGGATCTTCGACTGAATTTTATCACACGTGCGCTCCGCCCGAGAGGATCCGTCACCAGGGCCGGGCGGGGGGATCGACCGGGGGATCCTCCAGCAGCCCGCCCAGGATGGCCTTGCGCGCCGCAGCGGCGCGGGTGTGGACGCCTAGCTTGCTCAGAATGCTGTCGACCTGTTTCTTGACGGTGTTCGGGGAGACCACGAGCCGTTCAGCGATCTCCTTGTTGGTCAGCCCGTGGGCCATCCAGCGCAGGACCTCCCGCTCCCGGGGGGTGAGGGAGGCCAGGGCGGCTTGGTCCTCCGGCGAGAGGGCCCCAGCAGGGCGAGTGGGGGCCGGCCGGGGGCGGCCAGCAAGGGCCTGCCGGACGAATTGAAGGAAGTTCTGGCGGTTAAAGGCGGCTTTGTCCAGGAAGGCCATGACCCCCAGGCTCTGGTAGGCCATCTCCACCTCATCAGCGGAGGCAGTAGCGCTGACGGCGATGGTGGGCAATCCTCGTCGCCGGGCCACTCGCAGCAGCCGCAGGCCGTCCCGGTTGCCGAAGGGATCCAGGGAGCTGGCCAGCTGGAGGTCCACAACGAGCAGGGCGAAGGATCCCTGCTCCAGCCAGGCTATGGCTTCGCCATAAGAGGAGGCGGTCTCAACGGCCAGGCCGATCTCCCCCAGCAATTCCCGATAAAGATCCTGCCAGCCCGGGTCGTCCTCCACCACCAGGGCCCGGCGGCCTAGGTGTGACGCCGGCAGGGGCCCGGCGGGAGCAGACGGGAACGGCGAAGTTGCGGAAAGAGGGGGCTCCCGCTGTAGGAGACGGGTGGCAACCTCCCGAAAGGCGCGACGCCGGAAGGTCTCCTTCCGCAGGAAGTCCGCCGCCCGGTGGCGGGTCAGGGCCTCTACGGCCATCTCGACGGTAGCGTAGCCGGTTAAGGCAATCGATGGGACCGGCGGGCTTCGCTCGGCCAGGGCATCCAGGACGCGGAACCCGCCCCGATCCCGGTGATCTCCGGGATCGAGGGAGATGTCCACCACCGCCAGGGCGTAGGGGCGTTCCCGCAACCAGGCCATGGCGGTGGGGACATCCGGGGCCGCGTCGACCTGCAGCCCCAGCTCCTCCAGCTCCTCAGCGAGCAGTTGCCGCCAAGCAGGGTCGTCCTCCACGATCAGCGCCCGGATGGGCGTCCGCTCCGGTGTCATCGGCTTGCTCCCTCCTTTCCGCCGAAGCCCGAGGGCATCTCGCCTGGATGCCGCGGGGCGCGGGGCAGGCGTATGTGAAAGGCGGTGCCCTGGCCCGGGGCGCTTTCTACTCGGATCTCTCCACCGAACCGCTGGATGAGCAGCTTCACCCACCACAAGCCGAAGCCCAGCTTCTTCGGCGCGCGCTTGGTGGAGAAATCCAGCTCGAAGATCCGCTCCTGGATCTCCAAGGGGATCCCTGGTCCGTCGTCCCGGACGGTTAGGATCACGTCCTGGGGGCCAGCCGCTCCCTCGATGCGGATCCAGCCGCTCTCCCCGAGGGCCTCCACCGCGTTCTCGATCAGGTTGAAGAACACTAGGGCCAGCTGGGGCTCCCCAGCCATCACCGGCGGCAGATCCTCCAGCCCGACGGCCTCCAGCCGGATCCCCTCTGGGATCTGCAGGTCCCGCAAGGCCATCTCTACGCAGGGGAGGACCGGGATCGGGCGGGGGGCCATTGGCCGCAGGTAGACCATGGCCTCCCGCACCGCGTCCATCGCCGCCCGGGCGCGGCTTTCGATCTCCTGCAGGATCGTACTCAAGTAGGCGTCCTCGAGGAGCGCGGGCCGCTTCTCCCGCAGCCCCTCCAGGCGGACCGGGATCAGGCCGATGTAGTTGTTGAGGCGATGGAGGAGGTTGGCGGCGATGTCGCCGACGGCGGCGAAGGCCTCCATAATCGCCTGCCGCTCCCGGGCCTCCTGGAGGGCCTGGACATGTTCGGCCAGCTGGACGGCCAGGGCGGCGTGGTTGGCCAGGATGATCAGCAGGCGCTGATCGCGCTCGGTGAAGGTGCGCGGGCGGGAGGAGTGGACCACAAACACCCCGCGGACGGCGCTGGCGGCGTCCAGCATCGGCACGGCCAGGGCCCAACCGCCGGTCTCGAAAGAGAGGGGGCGGCGGGCCCGGCACACCGCCTCAGCCAGCCCGGCCGTCCCAGCCATGGTGGGGTGGGTGGTGAAGGCGAGGGCCGGCGGGCCCTCGGGGTGGATCAGCCAGATGGCGCCGTCGGAGGCCTGGAGCAGCTCACAGGCGAGGGCGACGGCGCGGGCGAAGAGGGCCTCGCGGCCAGCGTGGAGCAGCTGCCCGGTGATCTCCTGCATGCCGCGCAGCAGCCGCATCTCCTGAAGGGCGATGACGGCCCGGGCGGCCAGCATCTCCAGCAGCCGCTGGTCGGCCTCCGTGAAGGCTCCAGGCTCTGGGCTCTCCAGGTTCAGCACGCCTTCTGTCTCCCCGCCGGCCCCGATCAGCGGCACAGCGAGCTCGGCGCGGATCTCATGGCCGGCCACCCAGGGCCGATAGATCGAGGCCCAGGGCGAGGTATGCAGGTCGTCGATGCGCAGCGAGCGGCCATGGAGGGCCACCCATCCGACGATGCTGGTATCGTCCAGTTCCAGCTCAGGGGCCACGTTAGGGAGGAGAGGGCGGCCGATCACCGCGCCTAACACCAGACGCCGACGTCCGCGGTCCGCCAAGCGCAGCGTGCCGAAACGGGCGCCGGTGAGCTCCAGGGCGATCCGCAGGACAGCTTCCAGCACCTCCCGGGGGTCGGCCCGGGCGCTGAGAAGGTGGTCCATGCCCCGCAGCTCTTCCAGCTCGCGGGTGGCCCGGCCCAGCGCCTGCCGGAGGCGCTCCATGGCCTGCGCCCGTTGCACGGCGAGGGCAGCCAGGCCGGTGAAGGCCTCAATGGTCTCGATCTCCTCCTCGGTGAAGGGACGCGCCTCCCGGCACGAGAGGTAGAGCACTCCAACTGGCCCGTCGGCGGTCAGCAACGGCCAGCACCCCACGCTGCGGGCGCCCGCGGCCTGTTTCGCAGGATGGATAGGGATATCTGGTGCCTCCCAGGAGAGAACGCGCCGTCGATAGAGAAGGGCGTGGGCGGCCATCCCGTCCGGCCGGGGCCAGTCCGGTCCGGTGAGCTCCCCGGTCTCCCCCACGGCCACGCGGGAGGCCGGATCCAAGCCGCCCTGTTCCGGGTTATAGCAGAACAGAATGGCGGCGGTTGCCACCCGGTTTGCCAGCAGGCGGAGGGCCTCCTCCCCGATGCGGCGCATGCATTCGGGGAGGGGCGTCTCGGGGGAGAGGTTGGCCAGGCGCTCCCCCGCTGCCTTCAGACGCTGACACAGCTCATGCATCGCCGGGGTCATCCGGAGCCGTCGAGGGCCGGCGAGGCGATCGCGCGCAACGGCCCCACCGGATTTTAAGGGGGAATTATACGAAGTGGAGCCCTCGATGCAACTTCTCGCCGCTGGATCAACCCCGGCGGCGGGGCCGTGGACGGGGCAGCGGGGTGCGGTAGGGAGGGATCTCCAGGGTGATCAGCGTCACCCGGGTCTCATCGCTTAATCGAGAGGCAATGCGTGGGTCCAGCTTCTCCAGCTGGTCCAGCGGGACGGCGGTGGTGATCACGGTGGGGAGCTTCGCCAGGTAGCGGAAATTGAGCAGCTGATACAACTTCTCCCGGGCCCATTGGGTCGCGCTCTCCAGCCCTAGGTCGTCGAGGACTAGGAAGGGAACGAGCTTCGCCTCTTCGAAGCGGCGGTCGTAGGGCGCGTCGCTCCGGGGGTGGAAGGCGGCGCGCAGCCAATCCAGGAGGTCAGGGACCGCCACGAAGAGGACGGGGGTCCCGCAGGCAGCCGTGGCGTTGGCGATGGCCGCCGCCAGATGGGTTTTGCCGGCGCCGTAGCGGCCGAACAGCACCAGCCAGCCGTGGGGGTGCTCCGCGTAGGCCCGGGCCATGCGGATCGCCTCCCGCAGGTTCTCACGCTCGCGCGGCGAGAGCTCCGGCCGCTCCCGGAAGGTCTCGAAGGTCATCTCCTGAAGCAGGGGGAGGAGGTTCAGATCGGGGCCGGGGGCAGGGCTGCCCCGCCGGAAGTCCGGAGCCAGGATATGCACGGTCTCCACCAGCCGGGTGTCCTGGAGACGCGAGCGCAAGCGGGGCTCGAAGGACTCCGTAGAGAGATTGGTGGTGATGACCGTGGGCAGACGGGCGTTGTATCGCCAGTCCAGGAGCTGGAACAGCTTCTCCTGGGCCCAGGGCGTGCTCTGCTGCGCACCCAGGTCGTCCAGGATCAGGACGGGGGCTTCCCGCAGCTGCCAGAACCGTTCCTCATAGGAGACCTCGGCCTCCGGATGGAAAGCGGCCCGCAGCTCGTCCAGCAGATCGGGGACGGGGATGAAGAGGGCGGCGATGCCCCGCTCCAGCAGACGGTGGGCGATGGCAGCGGCCAGATGTGTCTTGCCGCAACCGGTTCCGCCCCGCAGCACCAGCCAGCCCTGCGGATCCTCGGCAAAGGCCTTCGCCCGCTCGTAAGCGCGCCGCAAGCTCCGGGCTTGATCCAGTGGGAGACCCTGCCCGTCCAGCAGGAAGTTCTCGAAGCGCTTGTCCTGAAGGGCCCGCAGGGGGCTGGCCGCCCGGATCCGCTGGCGGAACTCGGCGGCTTGGCGCTCCGCCTGGCAGGTGCAGGGGATCGCCCGGCCGAACATGGGGTGGCTAGGGGGCACATCGTAGGAGATGTAACCCAAGCCGCCGCAGATCGGGCAGGCCTCCGGGCTCTCCGGCGGTGGGGGGCCCGGGAGCTCATCCCGGGCCTCATCGCCGGCGCCTTTTCCAGGTTTCGGCAGCACGTCGCCAATATGCTTCATCCAAGCCTCCGGTCTCCCGGCCTTCGGCCGCCCAGCGCTCTAAGATCCGGCGGACGTAGGACCAGCGGCGGACGTTGCGAGAGACAGCGATGCGAAGGGCCTCCTCGATCCACTCCGCCGGATAGGTCCGGGTGGCCTCCTCCAGCTCCTGAGCGATCAGTGGAGTGAGGGGTCCGATGTTCTGCTCGTAAAGGGCGAAAGGGTTCGGCCGGTCGGCAACCAGGACAGCGGACTCGCCGAGCTCAAGGGAGGCCGGGCGCTTGCCCCGGCGAATGGCCTCGTAAGCCAAACGTCCCCGGGATGTGTTCAGGAAGTAGAGGTCATCCATCCGCCCGTCCTCATCGACCCGCACATGCAACAGGGTGCCCCGGGCCACAGCCCGGTTCAGGCCCTCCCGGATCTCCTGGGCGGGGAGGACAGCGGTCAGGGCAGGGTCAGCCTCCAGCTCTGAGCGCCGGGCATAGCGCAGGGGTCCGCTGCGGCGGGCCATGTGATAGAAGCAGACCAGGGTCACGCGCAGCTCCCCTGGGTGATCAATGCGGGGGAGCAGCCCGGTGAAGAAAGCCTCCGGGATCGGCACCGTGCGGGTTTTGCCGCCTGGGAGGCTGGCGAAGGGCTTGGCCTCATCCTCCCTCTTCACAGCCGGATCTCCTGCTTATGCAGGTCGACGAACTGGGCTTGTTGGGGCCGGAAATACAGCTCGACGGTCCCAATCGGCCCGTTGCGGTGCTTGGCCACGATGATCTCCACGATGTTCTTACGATCCGTGTTCTGATTATAAATCTCGTCCCGGTAGATGAAGATCACCACGTCCGAGTCCTGCTCGATGCTATTGTGGACGATCACATCGTTCGCCACGAAGTTGTGCAGGCCGGGGACGGTCATATCCAACACATCCTCGATCCCTTCCGGATCGATGGACGCCACCGAATCCCAGTAAACATCGCTCTGAGCTAACCGTGCTGATTTCTCAGATTGGACAGCTCGGGCGAGCCGCAAAGCCCGATTCCAGCTCACGTTTTGCTTGAAGATCTTCTTTTCATCATGGGAATCGTCAATCCCCGAGAGGAGAAGTCGACTTGAAATTCCAGAGCGGGTCATGGATTCCCGAGCTGCTTGATCACCCAATACGGATCGGGCTAACTCAGTTACCAGGTCAGTCGACGCTTCATCTCGTGCCATGTATTGCACGGCATGGCGAGGGAGCGCACGGCCATTCCCGATAGGGTGGTCGAGGAGGGCCAGCCCCTCATCGCTCATCGTTTGGGGATCAGGGGCTGGGATCTGCCGAGGGAGCGCGATGAACGTGCCAGGCTGCAGCTCATCCAGCCTCTTCCATCCGAAAGGGGTCAGGAAGCGGTGATTGGCGGTCGCTCGAATCGCGCGCCCCGAGCGGGCGGTCAGGCGATAAATCGGCTTCCTCCCTGTAGGGAAAACCCGGCTCACCCATGCGCGCTCGAGGCGCCAGGTCTCCAGGTTCAACGCCCACACCGTGAAGGGCTCCCGGCCTACCAGCTCTCGAATCGGGACGCGCTCCCCTGTGTCTGCGATGGGAATGAGGGTGTCCCCGGCCAGACAGCCGCTCTCGCGCAGATCGGCCAGGATCGGCCGCTTGTCGTGGCGTTGCTCCACAGCCCGGGAGAGCTGAGAGGCGGCCACCAAGGGGATGTTGAGCTCCCGGGACAGGCTCTTGAGGGCGCGGGAGATGTAGGAGATCTCCTGCACCCGGTTCTCCGCCCGGATGTCCGCTGTCATCAGCTGCAGGTAATCTACGATCAAGAGATCGAGCCCATGCTCGGCGTAGAGGCGCCGAGCCTTTGCCCGCAGCTGCATGGCGGAGATGGCCGGGGTGTCGTCGATCCAGATGGGGAGCTCCGAGAGGGTGCTCACCGCATGCACGAAGCGCGGCCACTCGTCCTCCCGCAGCTCCCCCAGCCGCAGGCGCTGGCCCTCGATCCCTGTCTCTTGGGTCACCAGCCGGTGCACCACCTGCTCCGCTGACATCTCCATGGAGAAGATGGCCACCCGCTGGCGGTAGCGCTTGGCGGCGTTGAGGGCGAAGGAGAGCAGCAGCGACGTCTTCCCCACCCCGGGCCGGGCAGCCACGATCACTAGGTCAGAGCGCTGCAACCCCCCCAGCAACCGGTCCAGGTCCCGGAAGCCGGTAGGGATGCCCAGCGGCTCCCCCCGGTGCTCGTAGAGATACTCGATGTGCTCGTAGTAGGTGCGCAGGAGGTCGCGGATCGATTGAACGTCGCGGATCAGGCGGCGCTGGGCCACGGCGAAGAGGGCCGCCTCCGCCCGGTCCAGCAACTCGTCGATCTCGCCGGACGGCTCCTCATAGGCCATGCGGGCGATTTGGGTGGCGGCCTCCAGCAGGCGCCGCCGGATGGCATCCCGTTCCACCAGACGGGCGTAATCTATGGCGTGCACCGTGGTGGGGACGCGGGCGGCCAGCCCAATGAGGAAGCCTCGTCCGCCCAACTCCTGAAGGCGCCCCTGACGTTCCAGCTCGTCGGCCACTGTAACCGGATCGATGGCCTCCCGCCGGTCGTAGAGAGCCAGATAGGCCTCCCAGATCCAGCGGTGCTTCTCCAGGAAGAAGTCCTCTGGCCGTAGCAGGGTGACCAGCGCGTGGATGAGCTCGGGGTCCAAGAGAACCGCCCCCAGGACGGACTCCTCGGCCTCCAGGTTGTGAGGTGCCATGGGCACCCGCTCGACCAATTCCGGTGCGCTCATCCCTGCCTCCTGCTAGGACAGATCCCATCGGCGCGGCCGGGGTTCTCCTGTTGCGGCAATTCGGACGGGGAGAGCCAGGCGCAGATGTGACGCAGGGCGCCGGCGGTCAGGGCATAAGCCAGGGTCCCGCTTTCCCGAAATCGGGTCTGCAGACGCCCGAGAAAGCCGGAGGGTGCCCTCCGCGCGGTCCGTCCTTCCGGTTCAGGGGAATGAGGAAACAGCCTGACTCCCGGGGGAGCAGCCCAGGCGGTCTCCGGCGGGGCCCTCACCTCTCCTTGCCTTCGCCCAGGTCGTCCAGATCTAGGGATTCGATCAGATCGCGGAAGGGGGATTCCTCGAGCTTGGCCTCGGGGCCCTCCGGGCTCTCGCTTTCGATCTCCTCTTCCCGCGGGTTGACTCCCGCCCGCTCCATTACGTCTTCGTCCACGTAGATGGGCACGTGGACCCTCACCGCGAGGGCGATGGCGTCGCTGGGACGAGAGTCGACCTCCAGGCGCCGGGAGTCCATCTGGATCACGATGCGGGCGTAGAAGGTATCGTTGCGGAGATCGTTGACCACCACGTAGAGGACCGTCCCCCCCATCTCGGCGATCATGTTCTTGAGGAGGTCATGGGTGAGGGGGCGGGCCACCTCAATCTGCTGCAGCTCGATGTTGATGGCCTCCGCCTCATAAGGGCCGATCCAGATCGGAAGGTAACGGTCGCTCTCCCGCTCCCGCAGGATGATCACCCGGTGTTGGGACATCAGGCTGGCGCGGATGCTGTCGATCACCACCTCAATCATCGCGGCCTCCCCCGGCTCGTTCCGCCGACGCCATCTCGTGCAAGGTTGTTAACTCGATTATACCACTGAGGCAAATAGAGGAAACGAAAGCCGTGGGGCCGGGATCCGGATGCCGGGAGGTCCTGTTCCCTCTTCCCCAAGGGAAAGCCGGGTGACCACAGAGGGGTGGGGATTCCCAGTGGACAGGAGACTGCGTCCATCCTCGCGGGTTCAGGATGCTCATTCTTTGCGCTGCATGCCCCAGGCGCACGGCGTGGTGCGGGACAGGGTGGCCTACGTCTGCTGAGCCTTGGAGATCGATCTGAATGGCGCTGCGGACAACCGGCTTATCTTCGGAGAGGGAGGGGAAGAGGAGCCCACGGTGCTGTCAGGGGGCAATTTCCGCAGCGAGCTGATCGCCCTGGCCATGGATTCCTTGGCCATCGGCCCGGCGGAGCTGGCCAACATCTCACAGCAGCGCCTTAACCAGCCGCTGGATCCGGCGGAGAACAAGGGGCAGTATCCGCCCTTCCTGTCCTTGGAGCCGGGGCTGCATTCCGGTTTCACGCCGGTGCAGCATACAGCAGCGGCTTTAGCCTCGGAGAACAAGGTGCCGGCCCACCCGACCGGCGTGAACAAAATCCCCTCGTCAGTGAACACAGAGGACCACGTGAATAGGGGCGCCACGGCCGTGCGCCACGCGGAGATGGTGTTGTGCAACGCCCAGCAGGTGGTGGCTGCGGAGCCGTTCGCAGCGGGCCAGGCTCTCGACCTGGCCGGCGGCAGGCCGGTCGTCCGCTGCGGATGGGGAAGGGGACAGCGGCGGCCTACGCCCTCCTCCGGCTGCGCGTGCCTTTCCTGGAGGCGGACGCGGTGATGGCGCCGCGGATGGAACAGGTCTGCCGGCTGGTAGCGGAGGGGCACATCCTGCGCGCCCCTCGGGAGGGGATCGGCATGCGTGTCGAACGAATTCGACCTTGGAGGGCCTTCGGCCAGCAGTCGGCCTGGGCCAACTGAGAAGACATCCTTTGTGTCAGCGAAGGCCGATGCCCGGCGCGCAAGCGCCTGGGGAGGCCGATTTCCATCGGCGTGAAGGTGGAAGGCTCACATCGGCAGGAACCGACGCCCGAAGCGGATGGATATCGAGACGGAGGCCCCGAACGTTGCGGCGGGGGAGATGCTGCGCCATACTGGGGCACGAACGGCGCGTCGCCCATCGCCCGGGGAGCGCACAGTCGGCGCGCGCCGGCTTTTCTTCGGGAAGGCGTGCCTTCAGGAAACGGTCCCTATCGGTGGGGGCGGCTTCCGGATGTCCGGTGGCTGTTGAGGGGGGAGGAGGTTCCCTTCGTGGGTTTCAGCCATCGCGATCTCGGAGGTTTTCTCCGTGGAGGCCTCGTTTCCAGATGCGACGCATAACGGGCTTCATGGGGAATTCCTGCAGCGCCTGGAGGGGCTGGAAGGTCGGCTCCGGCGGCTGCAACAGCTCCAGGAGCCCCTCCACCCCCTGGATCAGGTCTGGGCTGCGGAGGTCCCTCTTGCCCAAGCCCTGGAGATCTGCTGCTGCCTGCTTGGAGCGGATGGCGCCCGATGGGTCCGCCTGGATTCCCAGGGGCGACCGGCGCGCTGGCAACACGCTCCCCCCAGCGAGTCGCTTCCCGATCTCCTCCACGGGCTGCTCTCTGCGCTCCCGACGGGCACCCTCGGAGTGGCAGAGCCCCTCCCTCGGGCGCTGCGGTTCGCGGAGCCCATCCCCAAACATCTGGAGGGAAAGCGGGCCGTCCGTTTCGCGCGGGTCCTCCCCCTCAAGGATGCGGGGGGCGGGGCCAGCGACCTAATCCTCTGGCGGGCATCGGGGGAGGGGTTCTCCGAAGAGATAAGGGAGGTGGCCCGCCTCGCCGCAGAGCCTCTCACGTTGCGCTTCCATTATTCCCATGCCCCCGAGCAGCAGCGCCACCCGAACTGCACTGCGCTGATCCTCTTCCGGGTTGGCTACGCCATGGCTGCCGGTCTCGACCTCTCCCGCGCCCTCCCCGAGGTGGTCTGCATCATCCGTAAGGAGACCGGATGGCCACGGGGGGCCATCTTCGTCCACGAGCCAGCCACAGGGCAACTGCAAGCCTGGGCCCGGGAAGGACACCGCCTGGAGTCGGAGCACTATGTGTGGGTCCTCCCCATTGACCGCGGCATCACCGGGCGGGCGTTCCGGACCGGGGAGCCCCAGCGGGTACCGGATGTGTCCCGCGATCCGGAGGATGTAGTGGGCGATCCCGCCACCCGCTCCGAGCCGGCTGTCCCTATCTTCAAGGGCGAAACGGTATGGGGAGTCCCAGACGTCCAGAGCCTGGAACCGCATGCCTTCACGCGGACGACGAGACCCTGATGCTGACGGTGGCGAGGACCATCGGCTTGGACCTGGAAGCGGCGCGGACCCACGAGCAGGTCCATCAAGAGCGGGCTCGCCGGATCGCCTTCTACGAGGCCTATCTCTCCATTCAGCAACACCCGGAGCTGGAGGACGCCCTACGGGAGGTGACGGAGGCCTTCGTCCGGATGGGATGGCGAGCCGCGCGCTGCTGGGCCTTCGATAAGTCCGGAGGAGTTCTCGCGCAAGGGGAGAGCGATCCCTCTCCTCGCTTCCCTTCTCTGAAGCTCGAGCTGTGGTTGCGCGGCGATCCTCATTTAGAACGCCGCCGGCAGGGCGACTGGCTCTATCTCATCCCGGCAGAGGAAGAGCTGGCCGCCCGCCGCGCGGTCCTGCCCCCTCGGGATGCCTCCGGCCTCCTGATGGCCCTGGTGGAGCTGGAGGCCCCGACGGGGGCGCAGGACCAGGGGGAGGCGCTCCGGCGGCCGACGGAGCGGCTGGCGACGCTGCTGCGCATCGCCTTTGACCGCGGCCGTCCGCTCCGGCGCTATGCCCGGAACCTGCGAGAGCAAACCACGCTCTATCGGGCGTTGAGCGCTCTGCTGCGCCCTGAAGAACCCGGTCCCATCCTCACTGAGATCGCCGCCGCCCTCTGCGAGGCCCCGGAGGGGACCAGCGCTTGCTTCCTCACGGTAACAGTGGATCCGGAGCAGGGGACCACCGGCGACGCCGGGCCTTTGGCGCAGGGGAGCGCGTCATCACCTAGGCCATTGCCCCGCGCGCGGCCCTGGCGCTGCAGCGCGCTCAGCTGCGCGCCCGACTCCAGCAGGCGAACTGTCGCCTGGAGGCCATCCTTGCCACGATGGAGGACGCTGTGCTCCTCCTGGATTCCGAGGGGCGGATCCTCCAGTGGAACCTGGCAGCGCAGCGTCTGTTCACAGAGGCGGTGGGCCTTGTGCTCGATTTGGGGGAGCTGGCCCGGGGGGCCGTGGAGGAATGGAGCCCGGCCTTCAGGTGCCGACAGCTCCAGGTGGCCCCGGAGCTCCTTCCGGAGCGGCCCCCGGTGTGGGCGGACCGGCAGCTGATGGCGCAGGCGCTGTGGAACTTGCTCTCCAACGCAGCGAAGTTCACTCCCGCGGGCGGAGACATCCGGATCCGCATGGAGGTCTATGTGGACGCAGTGGTTCTTACTGTCTTCGACAGCAGCTCCCATATCCCACCGGAGCAGCGGGACCGGATCTTCGGATGGTTCGAGACGTTGCTGGGACGCCGGGGCCATGGGCTGGGGCTGGCCTTCGCCCGGCTGGCGGTGGAAGACCATGGCAGGCGCATCAAGGTCGAGAGCAACGCCCGGGGCACCCCTTTCACCATCCGGCTGCTCTGGCGCCCGCCGGATGCTGGAGCGGTTCCCGAATGAAGGGGCGCGGGAAGGTCGCGGGCCGGAGAGCCTGGATCGGATGGCGGGCTGCGCTCTGGGCAGCTCTCCTGATCACGCTAGGGGGCATCCCTGCATCGGGCGGGCCGCCCGGGCTCCGCCTAGATCCGCCCCGGGCGCCGGCACCTTGGCCTTCCATCGTGGGGGTCCACACCCGGGTGACCGATGAGGTGGATCCCGCCCGCATCTACCGCGTGTTTCAGATGGCCCGGGCCATGGGCGCGGACTGGGTGGTGGAGTTCTTCCCGTGGCCCTACTTAGAGCGGGCCCCCGGCCGCTTCGACTGGTCCCACAGCGACCTGAGGATCTTCCTAGCCCGACGCGAGGGATTGCGAGTCATCGCCCGGCTGGGGATGGTGCCGGCCTGGGCCCGCCCCTGGCGCGCCTCGGACACCTACCTGGGTCCAGAGGCCGTCCTCCCCTTCGCCCGATTCGCCGCCGCCTTCGCCGCTCGTTACCGGCATCAGGTGGCCGCCCTGGTGATCTGGAACGAGCCCAATCTCCACATCGAGTGGGGTGATCGGCCGCCGGACCCCGTCTTCTTCGTGGCGGTGATGCGGGCGGTGTTCCGAGAGGTAAAGGCGGTCGCGCCGGAGCTGCTGGTGTTAGCGGGCGGGCCGGCGCCCACCCTGGAGGACTCCCCGCGCGCAATGAACGACCTGCGGTTCCTGCGGGAGGTCTACGCGCAGGGCATCGCGGCGTATCTCGACGGCTGGGCGATGCATCCCTACGGGTTCGGGAACCCGCCGGAGGAGCCGCCGGACCCCGGGCGCCTGAACTTCCGTCGTGTGGAGCTGATGCGGGCCCTCATGCGGGCCTACGGGGACGATCGGCCGATTTACATCACGGAGGCCGGCTGGAACGAAGCGCCCGAATACGATCACGGCCTCCCGCCGGAGGTGCGGGCGGATTACACGGTGCGCGCCTATGAATACGCGCGGCGGAACTGGCCGTGGTGCCCGGTGGTGGCCATGTGGGCGCTGCGCTATCCCTGGCGGGAGGACCCCATCCTGGAGGGCTACGCCTTCCTGGACCTGGACTTCCGACCCCGGCCGACCTACGAGGCGGTCCGCCGCTACACCCAGGCCCTGCGCGAAGCCGACGAAAGGGGCGCGCCGTCCGGGCCTACGCCGGGCGCTCCGTGAGGGGCACGAACGAGATGTCCGCCAGGGCCTTCGCTGCGAACAGCAGGCACGCCCGGATATCCTCCCGGGTCAGCCCCGGATATTCCCGAAGGATCTCCTCCACGGTCGCCCCGCTGGCCAGCAGACTTAGGATGTGCTCCACCGTGAGCCGGGTCCCCCGGATCACCGGCTTCCCCGTCATCACCCGTGGATCCACAGCGATCCGCGCCAGCCACTCCTCTTCCCTCATTCCTGTCCTCCTGATCACGGCTCGCACCGGTTCCGTAAAGAGGACCCGCCGGGTCGTTCCCACCGGTCGGCAGGCCGGATCCTCGAAGCCGCGCCCTCGGCGGTCATGTTACACTCGTTTCCACAACCCCTTTCCTGAGGAGGTCTTCGACGATGGCCCTGGTTCAGCGGGTGGCGTTGATCGGGTTCGGGGCGGTGGGGCGCGCCTTCGCCCGGCTGCTCCTGCGCAAGCGCGAGGAGATCCTCCAGCGCTACGCGGTGGACATGCGGGTCACCGGGATCATCACCGCCCGCCGGGGGGCGGCCTGGGATCCCGAGGGGCTGGATCTGGCCGCGGCCCTGGAAGTGACCGAAGGGGGCGGGGATCTGAGCGCCCTGAGCCGGAGCCCGGCGCCCCGGGAGACCCTGGACTTCATCGAGAAGTGCCCAGCCGACGTGGTGGTGGAGATCACCGTCCTGGATCCCCGCGCCGGGCAGCCGGCCACCGATCACGTGCGGGCCGCCCTGCGCGCCGGCCGCCACGTGGTCACCGCCAACAAGGGCCCCCTGGCCTTCGCCTACCGGGAGCTGCGGGACCTCGCCCGCTCCCGCGGCCGGGCCTTTCTCTATGAATCCACCGTGATGGACGGCGCCCCGCTCTTCCGCATGGTGCAGGAGGGGCTGCCGGCCACCCACATCCTGGGCTTCCGCGCCATCCTCAACAGCACCACCAATTTCATCCTCACCCGCATGGAGGAAGGGCTCTCCTTCGAGGAGGCCGTGCGGCAGGCCCAGGCCATCGGCATCGCCGAGGCCGATCCATCGAACGATATCGATGGATGGGACGCGGCGGTCAAGACCTGCGTGCTGGCCAACGTGTGGATGGACGCGGACTTGCGGCCGGATGCGGTGGAGCGGACCGGCATCCGGGGGATCGGGCCGGAGGACCTGGCGGCGGCGCGGCGGGAGGGGCGGCGGATCAAGCTGGTGTGCACGGCGGAGCGTTCGGCGGACGGGGCGGTGCGGGCCCGGGTGGCCCCGGAGGCTGTCCCCCTGGAGGACCTGCTGGCCCACGTGCGGGGGACCTCCTCCGTGATCACCCTGCGCACGGACACCCTGAAGCAGCTCACCCTCATCGAGCACGAGCCTGAGCCGGCCCAGACGGCCTTCGGCATCCTGGCCGACCTCATCGCCATCGCGCAAGGTCGCTGGGCGTAAGGCAGGAGGTGGACGCAGGCCAGTGCGGCTCGTGATTCGAAGGTTCAGCCGCCCGGCCTCGTCCTGGAGTCCATGGGCAACCGGGTTACAATTTCCATCTGGACCCCTTCGTCGGGTTGTGAGAATGGATACAGCGATCGGCCTATCTGTATGGAATGAGAGGGGGAAAGCGATGCGAGATCGGATGCATCGGGTGCAAATCCGACTCACCCCAGAGCAGCATCGACGCCTCCGGATGCTGGCGGACCAGCAGCGGCGCAGCCTTTCCGATCTGGTGCGAGAGCTCCTGGACCAGGCGCTGGCCGTTCACAAGCCCGTTGCACGCGACGTGCAAGATCGGCTGGAACGCATCGATCAAGCTCACAGGATCGCCACGCGTGTCCTGCATGAGCTAGGCAGTCTTCCGATCGAAGCGGATATCAGTGCTTTGATCCGTGAGATCAGAGAGGAATGACGTGAAGGTCAGGGCGACCCGCCGGGTCGCCCCTGTCGGATCCGCCACACCTGGGCCCGCGCCCCTTCGAACTCCTTCTCCCAGCGGGGATCCTCCTCCAGGGCCCGGGCCAGCTCCTCCTGAAGAACTTTGTCGATCAGCAGGCGATCGACCCCGTAGCGTGTGAGCCGCTCGTGGTAGCGGGACGCGTGAGAGATGCGGACGTAGTCCAGCCACAGCTCGTAGGGGTAGAGCTCCACCCGGGGGTCCACGAAAACTTTCTGCTCCGGCAGGGCCCAGATCAGGTAGCTGCCATAGCCCATCTCGTTGAACAGGCGCCCGCCGGGATGCGCCCGGAGGTATTCCACCGCGTCCACCGGCGTCTCAACCCCGACCAGGGGCCCGACGGGGTGCCCCCGCCACACCTGTCGCCAGTAGGCCTCCGGCAGGGGGATCCGCTCCACCCACCAGGGCTGCACGGCGAGGACCGGCAGGAAGAGCAGGGCGGCGAGGAGGGCGTTCAGCGGGCGGGGCGGGGGGCTGGGCCAGGGCCACGGCGGCAGGGCCCCGGCCAGCAGCCGGGCCAGGATGGGGGCGGCCACCATCCCGAACCAGATCACATAGCGCTGGCCGTTCCAGGCCAGCCAGAGGAAGGCGACGATCAGCAACGCCTCGGTGGGGGAGAGGCGGTAACGGGAGCAGGCGAGGGCCAGCAGCAACACCAGGATGCTCCCGTAAAACGTGACGTTGGCGATCCCGTGGGGTGTGGGGGAGGCCCATTCCACCACCAGGGTCTGGCTGGGCCGGTCGGTGAGCAGGCGGTGGACGTAGCCCAGGATCCCGACGCCCTGCGGGTTGAGGAGCAGGGCCAGCAAGGCGAGAGCGGCGGCGCCCGCCAGGGGGCGCAGGGTGGAGAGCGGGCGTTGCCCGAGGAGCGCCTCCAGGGCTCCGCCGGCGAGGAAGAGGAGCAGCAAGGCCGGGCCCAGGATGAAGGCCCCGTGGGCGTTGACCCAGAAGGCCATCAGCGGGGGGAGGGCGAGGAGGCCCATCGGACGCAGGGCGCCCTCCCGGAAGCGGGACAGGAGGAGATAGAAAACCGCGAAGGGCACCCAGGACCAGATCTGGGGGCGCAGCACCAGGTTGTTGAGGGACATGCCGGCGGCCAGCGTGAGGGCCAGGGCGGCCAGGCGGCCGGAGCCGCCCCGCCGCCTCGCCTCCCATCCGATGAGGGCGAAGGCCACGAGGGCCAGCAGGTTGCGGGCGAAGGTGGGGAGCGAAAGCCCCCCGGCCCGATACAGCAGGGCGAGGAGCGCCTCCCCCAGCCAGGCCCCGTAGGTGAAAGGCCCATCCGGCGGCAGGGTCCAGCCGAACATGTTCGTGGCCGGGATGCGCCGCTCGTCGAGGATGAGCGTCCCGATCTTCAGATGCCACCAGAAATCGTTTGGGGGCAGCGGCACCAGCGAGACCAGCACCCCGAAGGCCGCCAGAACCACCGCCAGCCACAGGAGGTCGATGGGCAGACGCAAGAATAGGACCTTTCCCCTCATTCTCCCCGTCCCCACGCGAGCCATTTCTGCGCGATGACATACCATAACAGCAGTGAAGGGCCAAACCAGAAATACCATAGCTGGTTCCATGATGTGGCGAACGTAACCCCATTGATCAAGAGCCAAGCTCCCAGCAACCCAAGGCGGGCAATCTGCGAGGTTGTGGATCCGCTACGCAGAAGGATCCGGAAAACAGCTGGGATTAGTCCGAGCTGGGTGAGCACCAAATCGGAAGTCCACCCATAAGCGGCGGTGACGGGGGAGATCACTGCAAGAAGGGGGAGTTCTCTCCTCCAGTCCCAGCAGGAGCGGTGACGCAGCCAGTGGAGAGCGAACCAGAGGATGCCTACCGCAGCGGACACGAATTGAAGCTCAAAGCGTTCGATTCCCAGATAGAAGCGCAGGATCCCCCCAGGGGTGGCAGTAGCCCAATCCACAGGCGGATAGTTCCGCCATGCGTGAAGGTAGTGCCCGATCACAGATGGATTGAACAGCATTGCAATAGCCAGTGATCCGCCGAGGCCTCCGAGAAAGCCCAGGAAGAATTCCCAGCGGCGCTGATCCACGGTCCAGAGCGCCAGGGCCAGCAGGATCAAATAGGATGCGTGAGGTTTCACGGTCAGCAGGACTGCCATAGCTCCGGCCAGCATAGGGCGCTGGTAGATCAGCGTCCAGACCCCGACAGCCCCAGCCAGTAGCAGAGGGGAGATCTGCCCGGTTCGTAGACCTTCCAGAGGGGGTTCGAAGGCGAAGCCGAGCAGCCAGAACCACAGGGGGTTGCAACCAGGATGCAGCGCGCGCCCGATTTGCTCAAAGCTCTTAGCAAGTATGAGGAACATAGTCAGGAACCAAAGAGCCCGAGCGATCGGATACGGAACCATGCCGAAAGGCATCGCCAGGGCCAGGGTCCAAGGAGGGTTCCACATCATCACGGCCACCTCGGTGGGACGGCCTGCGGCGCGCTCCAGTGGGAGCAGTTCCGCTGGATCGTAGGGATTGTGTCCTTCGGCGTTCAGCCGTCCGGCCGCCCAGTATTCCACGAAGTCGTCGTGACGCAGGATGTCCGGCGAAGTCAGGATCTGCCCCGGGAGGGCTATGAGCAGGAGCCATGTGACGATTAACAGAGGCCAGCGGATCACGCGGTAGATTCGAAGCACCATAGCCATCCGCCTCCGAGCAGGTTTCCACGATCCGCGGCGCGCAGCGCGCCCTCGCTTCAGCTTACAAACGCATTTTTCATTTTCCTGTATGTTAGAAACCTGCGAAACATGAGATATTTTATGGATATAATCCAGAGCATCCAGATTTGGCTGACATCTCCCCAGAAATATGGGTAAGCGAAGAGATACGTGAAAAGTCCAAGCAGGTTGATCCCGATCATTGACGCCGCGTATCCGCCGATTGCAAGGGCGGGTTTCGATGCCTGAGCGATGGCTGCGGCCACCTGAAGGAGGGGCCACATCATCAGTACCCAATCGAAGCTCCATCCGTAGGGCGATGTGAGGATCGAGGCGATGATCAGCGGGGGCATCTCGTCCATCCAGCTCCAGCGCGCTCGCCGGGCGCGCCAGCGCCAGGCCGCCCAGGCCATGCCCGGGATCATGGGGAGGAAGCTCAGCCAGGCGCGATCCAGGCCCAGCAGCAGCCGCAGCATGAAGCCGGTGGTCGGGGTTGCCCACCCCAGAGGCGCGTGAGAGCGCATGGCCTGGAGATAATGCGGAAGAACATGGGGATTCAGGATCCATGCAATGGCGGTGGCGATCCCCAATCCCAGCGCGGAGATCCCCACGGCTGCCCCGAAACGCTGGCGCCACGCCCATAGCAGGTAGACCAGCAATACCAGATAAACCAGGTGAGGTTTCAACAGGAGCGGAAGGAGGGCAAGGCCGGCGCCGATGGGAGAGTTTCTTTCCAGAGAGATCACCAGCCCGATCAACCCGAGCAGGATCAGCCATCCGATCTGACCTTTAAGCCACATCGTCAGCGTGGGGAAAAAGAAGAACCCCAACACCCATGCGATCCATATCCTGGAAGATGAACCGGCATAGCGTCTCCAGATCCATGCGAAGCTCGCCGCAAGGGAGATCAGGCTGAGCCAGAACCAGAGGGCGCGAGCAATGGGATACGGTAGAAGGGCGAAGGGAAAGAGCGCGGCAAAGGCATATGGGGCATACCACATGAGCGCCACGGCTTCCTGGGGGATCAGCTCGTGGCCGATATCCTTGAGAATGCGGTTCAGATCCCCGAGGGAATAAGGGTTCCCTCCGGTTCGGTGGAGGTAGGCCGATCCCCACAGGATGCCGAAGTCGTCGTCTCTCCGCAGGGCGGGCGCGTCGAACAGCGAGGCCGTGGCCCCGACCAGGATGGCGAGGCCCGCGGCGACCAGGAGCAGCCTCAGCAGCCCGCCCATCCGCATCGACACGCGCAGGTTGTTCATCCGCCCACCTCTTCGCGAAGCGAACGCTTCACCTCGCCTCCGGCCGCGGTGAGGGCCGGCAGCGTCCATTGTATCCCCCAGCCGATGCGGCGGGCCATCCAGGCGGTGAGGGGCGCTCCGAGGAAGAAGGCGATCCAGACCAGGGCGAAGGCCGCGCGCAGGGCCGGGCGGGCGGCGGGGGCGTGCTCCCAAAGCAGGAGGGCCGGGAGCAGCAGGATGGACCAGTCGAGATCATCGCGTGCGGGGTCAGATACACGGTGAGGACCACCGCGGCGGCGAAGCGCGGGGGGTCCTCCCGATAGCGACGCCAGAAGCGGAAGGCAGCCCCGGCCGCTATCAGGGCGGAGAGGAGGGCGAGGGCATCGGCCAGGCGGGGCTGCCCCGGCAGCAGCAGCCGCCAGAACCCCCGCGGGCTGTGCAGATGCCAGAGGGGGAATTCCTTCCAGCCCGGAAGGTTCGGGTAGACCGATCGCACCAGGTTCAGATACGCGCGGGTGGCCTCCGGGAGCAGGAGCCCGGAGAGGGCGGCGAGGGCGGCTCCGGTGAGGAAGAGCCCGAGCAGGGCGCGGCGGCCCCGGGGGCCTTCCGCCAGGTAGAAAAGCAGAAGCCCGAGGAGCAGGTGGGGCTTATACAGCAGCAGGCTGGAGAGGGCGCCGGCGGCCATCGGGCGGTTTCGTTGCCACAGGAGCCAGACCCCGGTGAGGAGGGCCAGGCTGAGGAGTCCGTTCTGCCCGAAGCTCTCCGAGGCGAAGACCGGGAGGAAGGTGAGGGCCCAGGCGGTGGCCTGAAGAAAGCCGGCGGGCCAGAGGGCTCGCAGACTGAGGGCGAGCAGCAGGAGCTGCAGGGCGCTCCAGATCGCGAAGCTGATTGGGTAAGGTGGAAGGGAGAGCGGAACGAAGAGGAGGGCGAAGAAGGGCGGGTTGAGGAAGGCGTGATAGGCCGGGAGGTGGGGCCCGATGATCGCCCGCTCGGCGGCCAGCTGGGCCTCCGGATCGTAGAGGCGGGCCGCCTGCCCATAGCGGATCATCCACCCGGCGGCATAAAACTGGAGGTAATCCGTCCCGATCACCTGGCCGGCGAGGTCCAGGTTTCCGGAGCCGCCAAGCCCGCTCAGGAGCCATCCGCCCCACAGGGCGATCCCGGCGATCCAGGCGTAGCGCAGGCGGGCAGGGATCAGAAGCCGGGCCATGGGGGAGGGGTCCTCCTCAGATTGGGTTGGAGAAGGCCCTCTCGGGCCATCGCGATCAGCACCCCGATGGGCAGCAGGGAGGGGAGGGCAAGGCGGGTGAGGGCGCCGAGGAACGGTATGAAGAGTCCCCCCAGGTACACTCCGATCGCTGTCCGGAGCCACCGAGGGGAAGGACGGGCAGCGGCCCACAGGGCCAGGATGGGCGCGAGCAACATCAGATCATGCAGCAGGGCATACGGAAAGGCCAGGAGAGGGTAAAGGAGGGCAAGCATCCAGGTGGGGGCCTGTTGCTCCCGGGGCAGGTTCCGCAATGGGGCGGCGATGCGGGCGAGCCCGAGCCCCATCAACAGGAGCCCGAGGGCGGAAGCAGCCTGCAAAGCCAGCTGGGCCTCGGAGGGCAGGAGGGTGGCAAGCAGGCCATACGGTGTGATGAGGGCGAACGCCGGGAAGCCCTCCACCCACGGGAGCGAGAGCAGGAGGGAACTTCGAGCCAGGTATTCTCCATAGAGCAGACCTCCTCCGCTGAGGAGGCTCAGCCCGAGCCACAGGGAGGCCATCGCCCCGAAGGCGGCGAGGGCCCGAAGCTCCTTCCACGTGATCCACAGGATCAGGAACCCGATCACGAACTGGGGCTTGTAAAGCATCAGCCCGGCAATCAGGCCGGCGCTCGCCGGCCGTCCAGCCTGACTGCTGATCAGCAGCCATGTTGCCAGCCAGAGCGTAAGCCCGTGGTTCTGCCTCACCCGCCAGCCGGCCACGAACGGGAAGAAAGAAAGCAACAGCACGGGGATGGGCGGGAGGGCGCTTGCAGCCTGACGGACATCTTCCGGGAGCAGCTTTCGGAGGCCTGCGGCGGCGTGCAACGTCCAGGCCAAGGTGAGCCCGTTCCACAGGACGAAAGCGCTCTTCAGGGGGAGGAGCGTGAGGAGGCCGCAGGCCATGGCGACATAGGGCGGGCTGATGAATGGGTTCAGGCCCGGATAGGGGGTCGGGGCGATCAGCATCGCCTGGATCTGGGCTTGGAACATCGGATCATACAGGCGCGTCGGGTGGTGACGGTAGAGGAGCCCCGCGCCGTAGAGGGTGATGAAATCGCTGCCCAGGATCGGACCCAGACCGCTCTGCCAGCCCTGACGGGTGAGGACCTCTCCAGCCCATACCCCCCACAGGGCAGCGCCGATCAACCACGGATACACCCGCAAACGTTTCCCGCTCACCAGGCCATCCTTTGAGCTGTGCCTCGCGTTTCCATCCATTGCGTTCCCACGCAGGTCAGGCGCAGGATCTCCACGTCTTCATCGGCGTATTCGAGGCGGGCGCAACGGGGGGCGAAGCGAACGCGGAGGAATTCGTCGCTGCGCCGCACCCAGCCTCCCGGGTCGTGGTTCAGGAGCCATTTCATGGTGCCGTGATGGATCCAGAGATGGGTGATTCCCATCTGAGCCAGACGGCGAGCGGCTGCCTCCGGATCGAAGTTCGTTGCCCATACGATGCGCGGCCAGGTGAAATGATCAGCCTCCGGGAAGCACTGGCGCGGGCAATAGTAATGGCGCGTGTCGCCGATCAACAGGACCCGTTCCTCCGGGCTCAGGTGGGCGCGCGCCCATTCCATCGCCCGGTAGCCGCTGAGGCTCCGGCGCAGATAATCCGCCCGGCTCTCCGCGCCGAGGGCCACGGCCCATGGGCGGGAGGTCACCATCACGATCTGCCCTCCCATCACCAGCAGGGCCAGCAGCGCCAGCTGCCCATAGATCATCGCTCCCGCGCCGAGACGATGCAGCCGGCTCCGGTTCGGATGGGAGGATAAGGCCGCCGCGATCCCGATGCCCCAGAGGGCCAATGAGGGGAGGAGGAAGCGGATCCTCGGTGTCCCAAGAACCCATAAAAGCGCTCGTATCCCAGCTAGCCCGATCACTTCTGTCGGCATCCACCTTGCCAACACAGCGTTGGGTGTGTCCCAAAATCGTCGGAGAATTTAAGCGGCCAGGCCGATTTCCTTCCAGGCCCGGTTCCATTCTGCTTCTCCTCCCATTCCGGCGCTCCGGAGGGCTAAGATGGCCACCAATCCTTGGGC